>Ga0222719_10003779_pt1 | contig 13394 bp, 10 predicted proteins | sample C33_34DmetaG_FD_165039 | JGI IMG/M metagenome (GOLD analysis project Ga0222719, IMG submission 165039) | Estuarine water microbial communities from San Francisco Bay, California, United States - C33_34D | ecosystem: Environmental > Aquatic > Marine > Unclassified | place: USA: California...
AACTCCTGCCCCTCTATGTCTTCCAACAGCATCAATTTCGTCAATGAAAATAATACAAGGTGCGTGTTTTGTGGCCTGAGCAAACATATCTCTTACTCTCGATGCTCCAACACCCACAAACATTTCAACAAAATCTGATCCGGAAATTGTAAAAAATGGAACTTTTGCTTCTCCAGCAATAGCTCTCGCCAATAGAGTTTTTCCTGTTCCTGGTGAGCCAACCATTAATACGCCTTTTGGAATTTTTCCACCAAGCTTTTGAAATTTTGATGGGTCTTTTAAAAAATCAACCAGTTCTTCCACTTCTTCCTTAGCTTCCTCTACACCAGCAACATCTGCAAAAGTTACTTTATTCTGCTCTTCTGTCATCATCTTAGCTTTACTTTTCCCAAATGACATGGCTCCTTTGCCACCTGACCCACCTTGCATTTGCCTCATAAAGAACAACCAAACTCCTATAAGAAGCAACATGGGGAACCATTGTATTAAAATTTGTAAAAACAATGATGGTTTTGCTGGGGGCTCGGTAAGAATTTCAATATTATTAGATAATAGGTCATCAACTAGTTTGGGGTCATTTAAACCATAAGTTAAAAAGCTTGTTCCGTTCTTGTATGTTCCGGATATTGTTTTTCCATCAGCTTCGATTAGAACGCTTTCTATTTGATTGTCTTTTACCTGATTAATAAATTCTGAATACGAAAGGTTTGTAGAACTTTCTTTTTGTGGTGCAAAATTATTAAACACTGACATAATTACTACAGCAATCACTATCCACACCAACATATTTTTTAACATATCATTCATAATTATTAATCCTGCGTTATTAATTCGTTTTTTAAATTAGTTGCCAACATATATATTTCTCTACTATTCGATCTCGAAGCCTTTGGTTTAATTATCCTAACTTTATCAAAATGTCCTCTAATCTCTCTCAAATAATCGTCAGTTCCTTTCCCCTGAAATAATTTTATAAGCAAATTTCCAGAGTTATTAAGTACATTTAATGCTATCTCGACAACCATATCAGCTAAATTTAACATTGCTGGAACATCTGCACTCTCTATACCACTTATATTAGGGGCAATATCTGACATTACAAGGTCAATTTTATCGAAACTGTCGTTTTTTAGATAATTATCCGAAAAATCTTCTATATCTGATTGTACAAAATTTACATTTTCCAAATCTTCCATATAGAGAAGATCAATAGCAAGAATTTCTATATTTTTATGTTTTTGAGAAGCATATTGGCTCCATCCACCCGGAGCGCTCCCAAGATCTAAAATTCTTGAGTTAGCTTTTATTAAATTATACTTTTCATCTATTTCTTTTAATTTAAATACTGCTCTTGAGCGCCAATTTTCTTTATTGGCAAGTTTGACAAATTCGTCATTTATATGATTTTTATACCATTTTGAAGATTTTTTACTCATAAGATATGTTTAATATCTCAAATTCTTTTTTTCCACTTGGAGTCTCCACGGACGCAACATCGTTTTCCTCTTTACCAATTAGAGCTCTTGCTATAGGTGAGTTAATAGAAATCATGCTTTTTTTAATATCAGCTTCATCATCACCAACAATTGAATATGTAATTTCTTTTTCGTTGTCAAAATCAAAAAGAATTACGGTAGCACTAAAAACAACCTTGCTTGATGTTATTTTTTTAGGGTCAACAATCTCTGCATTAGAAAGCTTTAGTTTAATATCTTTAATTCTTCCTTCCACAAAACTTTGTTGTTCTCTAGCCGCATGATATTCTGCGTTTTCTTTTAAGTCACCATGCTCTCTTGCTACAGAGATAGAATCTATTATTTTTGGTCTTTCTACATTTGTAAGAAAATCTAGCTCGTCTCTAAGCTTTTTTTGACCGTTTACTGTTATTGGAAATTTATCCATGCATTAATTATGAAGATGATGTGGTTTTTACGCAAGCTTAAAAATATCTTGGAGTTTATACACACTAAGATTCTTAGAGTAGGATATTGCGTCAACTAATGCATTAGCGCCTGCCACTGTCGTTGTATAGCAAACTTTATATTGCAATGCTTCTCTTCTTATCAAATATGAATCTGTTATAGCTTGCTTTGTTTGAGTTGTGTTTATTATTAAGTCTATCTGATTGTTCTTAATCATATCAACTATGTGTGTTCTTCCCTCTCTTACTTTATTAACTCTTTTGCATTCTACGTTATTTTTATTTAAAAATTTTTGTGTTCCTTCTGTTGCGATCAAGCTAAATTTTAACTTTATAAGTTTTTTGGCAACATCAATAATGTATTTTTTATCTTCATTTTTTACGCTTATAAAAGCGGTTCCTTTTTCAGGAATTATTACATTAGTTGCGATTTGAGATTTAGCAAAAGCTTCACCGAAATTTTTTCCAATACCCATGACTTCGCCAGTTGATTTCATTTCTGGACCTAAAATTGGATCAACGCCCGGGAATTTTAAAAAAGGAAAAACTACTTCTTTAACAAAGCAAAGTTTGTGCTTGATATTCTTGGGTAGTTTTTGCTTTTTAATACTTACTCCAAGCATACATTTAGCTGCTATTTTTGCAACAGATATACCTATAGATTTAGAAACAAATGGAATTGTCCTTGATGCTCTAGGATTAACTTCAATAACAAATATATTTTTATCTTTTATTGCAAACTGAACATTCATTAGTCCTTTTACATCTAGTTTATTCGCCATCTTTATAGTGATTTCTTTGATTAATTTTATTTGCACTTTACTTATTGAATAAGTTGGTATTGAGCATGCGGAATCTCCAGAATGAACGCCCGCCTCTTCAATATGCTGCATTATTCCAGCTATGAAAACATCGCCCTTAAGATCTCGAACAGCATCGACATCTATTTCAATTGCTTCATTCAAAAACTTATCTATTAATACTGGAGCATCATTAGATACTCTTACAGCCTCAGTTATATATTTTTTAAGCTCTTTTGGCTCATATATAACTTCCATGGCTCTTCCACCTAAAACATATGATGGTCTAACAATTATTGGATAACCAATTTTTTCAGCTTCTTCAAGTGCTTGTTTTTTATTTCTTGCCGTACTGTTTGCAGGTTGGAGAACATCTATGTCTTTTAATATATTTTTAAATTTCTCTCTATCTTCAGCAGCATCAATAGATTCAGAAGAGGTTCCTATAACTGGCACTCCGAATTTAGTTAAATCATTAACTAATTTTAACGGTGTTTGCCCGCCGTATTGAACGATAACCCCGTCTGGTTTTTCTATATCTACAATATTCAAGACGCTTTCAAGAGTTATAGGTTCAAAATACAATCTGTCTGAAGTATCATAATCTGTCGAAACAGTTTCTGGGTTACAATTAATCATTATTGTTTCAAAACCCAACTCTTGTGCAGCTTTTGAAGCGTGTACACAACAATAATCAAACTCTATACCCTGCCCAATTCTATTAGGACCACTACCAATTACAATAATCTTTTTATTATTTGAAGGAGATGATTCGCAAAACTGCTCATATGAAGAATATAAATATGACGTTGTGGTAGGAAATTCCGCGGCGCATGTGTCTACTCTTTTGTAAACTGGTTTGATATTATTTTTTATTCTTTTTTTTCTAACCACATGTTGAGTGGTGCTCATGAGGTTTGCAATTTTAATATCCGAGAAACCTTTTTTCTTATAAAACAAAAGATCTTTTGATGATAAATCTTTAATCTTTTTACATGATATTGCTTTTTCTATTTCGATCAAATCATATATTTGCTCTAAAAACCATGGATCTATACTCGAAATTTTGTGCACTTCAGCGACTGTATATTTTTTTCGAAATGCTTCTGCTACATATAATATTCTACTTGGTCCTGGTTCCTTCAACTCATATTCAAATTTAAAGTCATCCATTTCTTTAAATTCTTCAAGTTTATCAAGTCCGCTTATGTCTAACTCTAAACTTGATAATGCTTTTTGTAATGATTCTTGAAAATTTCTTCCAATCGACATTACTTCTCCAACTGATTTCATTTGAGTTGTTAATCTATTGTTTGCATTTGGAAACTTTTCAAAAGCAAATCTAGGAATTTTTGTTACTACATAGTCAATAGTTGGCTCGAACGATGCTGGTGTAGCGCCCCCAGTTATTTCATTTTTTAATTCATCTAACGAATATCCCACTGCAAGTTTTGCGGCAATTTTAGCAATTGGAAAACCAGTTGCTTTCGAAGCTAACGCTGAAGATCTTGAAACTCTTGGATTCATTTCTATGACAACTAACTTTCCATTTTCTGGATTTACAGCAAATTGAACATTTGATCCACCAGTATCAACGCCTATCTTTCGTAGAATTGCAATAGATGCATTTCTCATGATTTGATATTCTTTATCTGTAAGCGTTTGCGCAGGGGCTACTGTGATTGAGTCCCCAGTGTGAACGCCCATTGGGTCAAAGTTTTCTATAGCACATATAATTATACAATTATCATTAGAATCTCTAACAACCTCCATCTCATATTCTTTCCAACCCAGTAAAGACTCCTCTAAAAGAATCTCTGTTGTTGGAGATACGTCAAGCCCTCTTTTTGATATTTCAATAAATTCTTCCATATTATATGCTATGCCTCCACCGCTACCTCCAAGTGTAAACGATGGCCTTATAATAATTGGGAAACCTATTTCTTTTTGCTTATTGATAGCTTCGTTGATTTCGCCCACGACAAAAGACTTTGCGCTATCTAAATTGATTTCTTTCATTGCTTCTTTAAATTGAGCTCTATCTTCGGCTAAGTCGATTGCTTTTTTTGAAGCTCCAATCATCTCAACATTATATTTTTTTAAGATACCCAACCTATCTAAATCTAATGCGCAATTTAATGCAGTTTGCCCGCCCATAGTTGGCAAAATTGCATCTGGCTTTTCTATCTTAATAATTTTTTCTACAATTGAGTGATTAATAGGCTCGATGTAAGTTGCATCAGCCATTTCTGGATCAGTCATTATTGTCGCTACATTTGAATTAACTAAAATAACTGAATAACCTTCTTCTTTTAAGGCTTTACAAGCTTGCACACCAGAGTAATCAAATTCACATGCTTGACCAATAACAATTGGCCCAGCTCCCAAGATTAATATTTTTTTAATATCATTTCTTTTTGGCATTTATACTCTTCTTCATAAAATTAATAAAATCTTTAAATAAATAATTAACATCTTGTGGTCCTGGGCACGCCTCTGGATGGCCTTGAAAACTAAATATTGGAAATTTTTTATGCTTTATTCCTTGTATAGTATTATCAAATAACGATCTATGAGTAACCACAAATGATTTTGGCAAAGATTTTTCATCAACCACAAATCCGTGATTTTGGCTAGTAATCATAACCTTGCCGGTTTTTAAATCTATTACCGGATGGTTTGCCCCATGATGACCATACTTCATTTTTTCTGTTTTTGCTCCGCTTGCTAAAGAAATTAATTGATGGCCTAAACAAATTCCAAATATAGGAATACTGTATTCAAAAAGCTCTTTAATTGTTTTTATTGCAAACTCACATGGTTCTGGGTCTCCCGGACCATTTGATAAAAATATTCCATTTGGTTTTAAAGATAAAATTTCATCTGCTGTTGTTTTTGCTGGAACTACTTCAACCTCACAATCCATAGAATTTAAAATACGAAGTATATTTTTTTTAACTCCAAAATCGTAAGCAACCACTTTAAGCTTTTTCTTGCCGGAAGACTTTCTATCACAATGCTGAAAAATATTTTCATTAAATACATACTTCTTTTTTGAAGAGACTTTTGATACAAGTTCAGAACCAATAATTCCTGAATATCTAGCTAACTCTTTTTTAGTTTTTTTTATATCTTTTTCATTGTGAATAATGCATGCGTTCATAGCGCCTTTATTTCTTATAATAGAAGCTATATATCTAGTATCTAAATCTGCTATACAAACTATTTTCTTTTCTTTTAAGTAATCCAAGAAATCTATTTTTGATCTCCAGTTAGAGGATTTAGTTGGCACCTCACTTAACACTAATCCACTTACATAGGATGAATTTGATTCTTCATCATCTTTATTAATACCAACATTACCTATATGGGGGTAAGTAAAAGTGATTATTTGATTTTTATATGAAGGATCTGAGACAACTTCTTGGTATCCGGTCATCGCTGTATTAAAAACTATTTCACCATATGAGTCTGCTTTATAACCAACTGATTGACCGTAAAAAATTTCTTCGTTCTCTAAGATTAAAATTGCTTGTTGCAAAAGTGTTTCCTATTAATTGTTTAATTTAATCAACGCGGTTTATAATGAAAGCGCGTCACTCATTGTATACAACCCTTTATCTTTGTTAGAGATCCATCTTGATGCTAAAATCGCACCTTCGGCAAAAATTTTCCTATCAAAACTTCTGTGGTTTATTTCTATAGATTCATTTTCTAAAGTGAATTTAACCATATGATCTCCAACGACATTACCTACTCTCAAGCAATGATGCTTAACATCTTTTTTATTAACAAGATTATTTTTAATAGCATCTTCAAATGCTAGGGAAGTTCCTGACGGCATATCAACTTTATGTTTATGGTGATGCTCAATAATATCAATATCTGATATATCTCCAATAGAAGATGAAATATTTTCAACTATTTTTAAACATAAATTTATACCTATACTCATATTTGAAGCTTTTAAGATTGATATTTTTTTACTAGCATTTTCTATTTTTTTAATTTGCTCTTTAGAAAAACCAGTAGTACCAATAACTATTTTTTTATTATTTGTTACACATGCCTGTAAAATTTTCATAGAGTATTCTGGCCTTGTAAAGTCAATACATACATCACAGTCAGAAACTGCCTGTTCTAAATCTTCAGAAATTATTTTGTTATCTAAGCTTGATAGACTTTCAATAGATTTTGATTGATCTCTAACAACACCTGATGATAGCCTCATATTAGATGCATCTAATAAGACTAGTTTTGCTATCTCAATTCCCATTTTTCCAGAAATTCCAGGTATGCAAACATTTATAGGCATTATTAGTCTGTGATTATTAAAATTACATTATATTAACATAGAGTTTGGTTAGGGCTAAAAGAAAATTTCTATTTAAAGAAATTTTTTACCCCATCAATCCAAGATTCTGACTTTGGGCTATGTTTTTTCTTACTATTCTTGAGTTTATCATCAAACTGAGATAATAAATTTTTCTGTTCTTCAGATAAGTTAACGGGCGTTTCAATTTGTACAGAGCACATTAGATCACCTACCCCACCACCTCTTACTGACTTAACTCCTTTTCCCTTTAATCTAAAATATTTGCCTGTTTGAGTGCCGGGAGGAATATCAATAGATACTTTATTGTTGCTTAATGTTGGTATTTCTATTTCAGATCCTAATGCCGCTTCGGCAAAAGATAGAGGTATCTGACAGTATAAGTTTGTACCATCTCGTTTAAAGATTGAATGTTTTAATAGATTAATTCTTATAAATAAATCACCTGGAGGTCCTTGATTAATTCCCGCCTCACCTTTTCCTGCTAATCTAACTCTATCTCCATTATCAACTCCAGCAGGTACAGAAACTGAAATTTCTTTATTAATATCCATTGCGCCACTTCCATAGCATTTAGAGCATGGATTTGATATGACGGTTCCTTTGCCTGCGCATGTTGGGCAGGTTTGCTGAATTGTAAAAAAACCTTGTTGAGCTCTTACTTGGCCAACACCATTGCACATAGAGCATGAGACTGGCTTAGACCCTGATTTTGCTCCTGAACCATTACATGAATCACACGAATCTTTTGTTTTAATATTTATTGACTTCTCAATACCGAAAGCTGCTTCTTCTAGTGTTAAACTTAACTCGTATTCTAGATCTGCGCCTTTATATCTTTGAGATGCGCCTCTAGATTGATTACCACCAAAGATATCGCCAAAAATATCCTCGAAAACGTCACCAAAACCTGAAGTATTAAAACCTCCGCTAGGTCCACCGCCTCCACCAAAATCAGTTGTGCCATATTGGTCATACATTGATTTTTTTTGCGGATCAGAAAGCACATCATAAGCTTCCTTGGCTTCCTTAAATTTTTCTCCAGCTACTTTGTCATTTCCAGTTCTATCTGGGTGATATTTCATAGCTTTTTTTTTAAAAGCTTTTTTTATTTCACCACCAGATGCTCCCTTACTAAGACCTAAAACTTCGTAGTAATCCATATCTGCTCAATTATATTCTTTGATTATTTTTTATCGTCATTAACTTCTTTGTACTCTGCATCAACAACATCTGACTCATTGCTTGAATCAGAATTTGCATCGTTATCAGGCGAACCGTCATTTTGTTTAGCCTTTTCTGCCTGTTCAGCATACATCATTTCAGCCATTTTTGCAGAAGCCTCTGAAAGTTCTTTAATACAATTCTCAATAGAATCCTTATCTTCGGTTTTCAAAGCTTCAACTAATGCAGCATTTTTTTCCTTGATATTTTTTTGATCATCTTCTGTGACTTTTTCCCCAAGTTCCTCTAAGGATTTATTAGTTGCATGCACCAAGGCATCTCCTTGATTTTTTATGCTAACAAGTTCTTGGAATTTTTTATCTTCTTCAGCGTGCAGCTCTGCATCCTTTACCATTTTTTCAATTTCGTCATCTGACAAACCACTCGATGACTTAATAATTATTGATTGCTCTTTATTAGTTGCTTTATCTTTTGCAGAAACATTTAATATTCCGTTTGCATCAATGTCAAAAGTAACTTCAATTTGTGGCATTCCTCTCGGTGCTGGAGGAATATCAGAAAGATTAAACTGACCTAAAGATTTATTACCTGAAGCCATATCTCTTTCACCTTGAAGAACATGCACTGTTACTGCAGTTTGATTATCTTCAGCTGTTGAAAATGTCTGGTTTTGCTTTGTAGGAATAGTCGAGTTTTTCTCTATTAATTTTGTCATAATGCCTCCCATAGTCTCAATTCCAAGAGACAATGGTGTGACATCTAATAACAATACATCTGTAACATCCCCAGCTAAAACTCCACCTTGAATAGCTGCTCCAGCAGCCACAGCTTCGTCAGGATTAACATCTTTTCTAGGCTCTTTTCCAAAATATTCCTTAACTACTTTTTGAACTAAAGGCATTCTTGTTTGCCCACCAACAAGTATAACGTCATCGATATCGCTTTTAGAAAGCTTTGCATCCTTTAGAGCGACTTCGCATGGAGTTATAGTTCTCTTTACTAAATCTTCAACCATAGATTCAAATAACGCTCTAGTAATTTTCATATTTAAGTGTTTTGGACCACTTGCATCAGCAGTAATATAAGGAATATTGATATCAGCTTGTTGACCATTTGATAATTCTATCTTAGCTTTTTCAGATGCATCCTTTAATCTTTGAAGCGCCAATGGGTCAGATCTTAAATCAAAACCCTGTTCTTTTTTAAATTCCTCAACTATATGATCTATTAATTTTGAATCAAAATCTTCTCCGCCAAGTTGAGTATCACCATTAGTAGATAAAACTTCTATTTGGTTTTCTCCATCAATATCAGATATATCAATTATAGAAACATCAAATGTCCCGCCACCAAGATCATAAACAGCTATTTTTTTATCTCCCTTTTTTTGATCAAGGCCATACGCAACTGCTGCTGCTGTTGGCTCGTTAATAATCCTTTGAACATTTAAGCCAGCAATTTTACCCGCGTCTTTAGTCGCCTGCCTTTGAGAGTCATTAAAATATGCTGGGACAGTAATAACAGCATCTGTAACTTCTGAACCTAAATATTCTTCGGCAGTTTTTTTCATTTTCATTAAAACTTTTGCTGATATTTCTGGGAGCGCCATTTTTTTATCGTCGATTTGAATCCATACATCACCATTATCTGCCTTAACAATGGAATACGGTAAAATAGCTTTATCCTTTTGTACTTCTGGGTCAGTAAATTTTCTTCCTATAAATCTCTTTATTGCGTATACAGTTTTTTCTGGGTTTGTTACAGATTGTCTTTTTGCCGACTGCCCAACCAGGGTTTCCGCATCTGTAAACGCAACTACTGAAGGTGTGGTTCTATCGCCTTCGCTGTTTTCAATAATTTTTGGCCTATCACCTTCCATTACTGAAACACATGAATTTGTTGTACCTAAATCAATACCTATAATTTTACCCATTTTAAACCTCTTTATTTAGTTAATATCTTAGTTAAGATATATATGTGGACACATTGTAAAAAATCAAGGGTTTATTGATTTTTTTTAGAAACAATTACTAGGGCTGGTCTTAATAACTTTGACTTTAATTTATAGCCTTTTTGCATAACTTCTAAAACAATATTCTCTGAAATTTCTGATTCTTTTGTTGCCATTGCTTGATGATATTCTGGATCAAAATTTTCATTTAATGGGTTTATTTCTTCAATATCAAGCTTATCAAAAACCTCTTTTGTAGTTTTTAGCAACAAGTTATTACCCTCAACAAGATCATCTAATTTTAGATTTGGGTCAGTTGACAGCTTCTCAGCTGCTTCAAGGCTGTCCATTATAACCATTAATTCTGCAGATAATTTTTCTGTTGAGTACAGTTGAGCTTGCTGAATTTGTTTTACAGTTCTCTTTTGAAAGTTATCTAACTCTGCTTTTGATCTAAGCAATAAATCATTTAAACTTGCGATTTCTTCAGTCAACAAAGTTTTTTCATCTTTTTCTTCATTTTTATCATTTTCTTTATCATTTTCTAAAACTTCATCTTCGACGGGAAGATCTTGTTCTTTTATAGAAACATCTTTATTTTCATCTTTTTTCATGGGATCCCTATGTTTTTAAACTAGTAATATCTATATAAGGCTTACTTTGAAGATTTCAAGGCCTCTGTCAATAATTTTGCTGTTATATCTACAATTGGTATTACTCTATCATAGGCCATTCTTTTTGGCCCAATTACTCCTAATACTCCAACCACATCATTATCAAATTCATATGGTGCGCTTATAACGCTACAATCGTCTAAAACATTATAACCAGATTCTGCGCCAATAAATATTTTTACGCCATCCGAAGATATACTTTTATCCAGTAAGTGCAAAATATTATTTTTCTCACTAAACGCCTCGAATAAAGTTTTTAACTTCTCTATATCTGATAATTCTTCGCAATTCATTAATCTTGTTTGGCCACTTACAAAAAGATCATCGTTTTTTTGAATTTCATTTGTTTCTAAAAATAATTTTTTTCCGAATGTTATTGCTGATGACATTATACTATTCATATCTTTTCTCATATCATCTAACTCATTTAATAAAATTTTTCTGATATGGTGAACAGATTGTCCAGATATAATAGTATTTAAATAGTTTGATGCCTCTTGCAACTCTGATGAATTATAATTTTTTTCTAAATTAATAATTTTATTCTCAACATCATTATTTTTATTGATTAATATTGCCAGTATTTTATTATCACTTAGTTTCAAAAAATCAATCTGTTTTAATTCCATATTTTTATGCGTTGGTAGCGAAATTATGCCAGCCAATCCTGTTATATTGGACAAAAGCTCATTTGTGCTTTTAACAATATTTTTTCTTTCTGCATCCTGTGTCAAATTTAATTTTAATTTTTCTATTAAATTATTATTTACCGGTTGCACTTTGATCATTTTATCAACGAACATTCTGTATGCTAATTCTGTTGGAACTCTTCCTGCTGACTTATGTGGTGAATATATATAACCAAGATCTTCTAAATCAACAAATACATTTCTTATTGTTGCAGAACTAATACCGATATCTGATGCTTTAGAAAGCTTTGAAGAGCCAACTGGCTGCCCATCAGAAATAAAGCTTTCAATGAGTGCTTTTAATAGTAACTCTTGTCTTGTGTTTAAGCTTTCCATAATAAATTATAAGTTTTTTTTTAATAATATAATATTATAAAATATATTATAATACTTATATGTTAATGTTATAAGAAAAAAAAGGGGGCTGTTTCTAATGTTTAAAAATATCGCAATTATCTCTAAAATTGACGACTATAGCGTAAAAGATAGTCTAGATACGGTAATAAATTATTTAGATAAAAAGAATATTAGCTATTTTTTAGATAACAACTCAAGTATTTTATTAAAAGATAAGACTTCTTCTGATATTAATGAAATGAAAAATAAATGTGATATAGCTTTTATTATTGGTGGTGATGGAACTCTTTTAAGATCTGCTCAAGAATTAGCAATAGCAAACATACCAATTTGCGGTATCAATAGAGGCAGATTGGGTTTTCTAGTAGATATATCTCCAAATCATATTGAAGAAAATTTAGAAAGTATCTTATCTAATAATTATACGGTAGATGAAAGAATATCACTTATTGGAACAGTATTGAGAAATGGAAAAGAAATCTCAAAAAATATTTCTTTTAATGACGTTGTTGTTCATAGTAAAGATACCGTCAGAATGATTGAAATGGATACCACTCTCAATGGCGAAAAACTTTATACTGTGAATGCTGATGGTCTAGTTGTTTCAACTCCAACAGGGTCAACTGCATATTCTTTATCAAGCGGCGGTCCTATATTGGAACCCACTATGGAAGCGTTGGTAATGGTGCCAATATGCCCACACTTACTTAGCAATAGACCAATAGTAATCAATATGAATAGTACTGTAGAAATTAAGCTGTCTGACAAATCACATACAAACGCTAGCGTTACTTTTGATGGTCAAATTAACGTCCCCATAGAAGCAAATGATACAATTAGAATAAGCAAAGGAGAAGTTACACTTAAACTCATTCAGCCTCCAGGAATAAACTTCCTTTCTATACTGAGAGAAAAGTTAGGGTGGGGATACAAACCTTAAAAATTTATGTTATCAAGTATTTATATCAAAAATTTTGCAATTATTGATGAGATAGAAATAGATTTCCATGAAAATATGTCAGTGCTAACTGGCGAAACAGGCGCTGGGAAGTCGATCCTTATTGATGCAATAAATACAGTATTTGGTAACAAAAAAATAAGCAAGCTATCAAGGAACAACAGTCTAGATACGGAAATAATATGTCACTTTAGTATATTAAATAAAAATATTTTAGAAATTCTTAAAGAAAAAGATTTGATGGACGAGAACAATTGTGTTTTTAGAAGAAAAATAAACATAAAGAATATTTCAAAAATTTATATAAATGATAAGCTAGTGAGCTCCGGTACTGCAAGGTTAATAGGGGATTTAATAATTGATATACATGGTCAGCATGAAAATCAATTAATATTATCATCTGACGAGCAAAGAAATAGACTTGATAACTTTATTAATATAGGTGAAAAAAAGTTATGTATTAAAAATTTACTCTCAGATATAAATAATATAAACAAATCACTTTCTGAAACAGCTTTGAATCCAG
>Ga0222719_10003780_pt1 | contig 13393 bp, 13 predicted proteins | sample C33_34DmetaG_FD_165039 | JGI IMG/M metagenome (GOLD analysis project Ga0222719, IMG submission 165039) | Estuarine water microbial communities from San Francisco Bay, California, United States - C33_34D | ecosystem: Environmental > Aquatic > Marine > Unclassified | place: USA: California...
TAACCAATTCTTCAATGTGTTCAATTCCATATACTTCTAGATTTTCCACAACGGCAACCTCTTGCGCGTTTTGTTTAGGTAAGATAAACCCTTTAAATCCAGCTTTTTTTGCGGCAATTGCCATAGGCAAGGCTCCTTTGATAGGTCTTAAACCTCCATCTAATGAGACTTCACCCATAATTACATAATCCGATAAACGCTCAGGTTTGATTTGATTACTAGCAGCCAAAATACCAGTTGCAATGGTTAGGTCATAAGCAGAGCCTTCTTTGCGGATATCCGCTGGAGCCATGTTAATCGTGATTTCTCTTTTGGGAAATTTGAGTCCAGAATTAGTAAAGGCTGCTTTTATTCGTTGATGACTTTCTTTTACAGCACTATCGGGCAATCCAACGAGGTAAAAATTAATTCCGTTATCGATATTTGATTCAACGGTAATTCGAACGGCTTCTACACCGTATACAGCAAATCCATAAGTTTTGATAAGCATTTCATAAGTTTAGATTTTGGGGTTGAACTACAAGTCTAAAGAAAAATCATCACATAAAAAAATGAATCTTTCGATAAATAAATCAAAACTTAATAGTGAATAGCACCTGACGGCCCTTAGAATCACTTTTTGAGAATAAACTCAAAAATACGCTCAGTCGCCTTTCCATCCCATAGTGGTGGAACGACTCCTTTTTTGAATTTTCCAGCCTTCATTTCTTCAATTTTGCCTAAAATTTCAGGGGTATCAAACGGCATCAATTCATTGGTGCCTAAAGTAATCGTAGATGGACGTTCTGTGTTTTCTCTCACAGTTAAGCACGGAACTTGATAAAAAGTAGTCTCTTCTTGAATCCCTCCACTATCTGTTATGACTGTGAAAGATTCTTTGACCAGTTTCTGAAAAGAAAAATAATCCATCGGCTCAGAAATAATCAAGTTGGGCAAATTCACCAATTGATCATGCAATCCAAACCCTTTTGCTTTATTTAAAGTCCTCGGATGAATAGGGAAAACAACTTTGAATGATTTACCCAGTTCAGTAATTAGCGTGATTAACTTTTTTAGTCCTTCTTCGTGATCAACATTTGATGGACGGTGCATTGTCATCAAAATAAATTCCTTAGGACTTAATTTTAGATCGTCTAGGATAGAGCAGGCGTCAATTTTGGGCGTGAAAGCAACAATCGTGTCGATCATTGTATTTCCTACAAAAGCGACTTTGCCATCAGGTTTTCCTTCCGCTTTTAAATTGTCCAAACCGCTCTGCTCTGTTACTAATAAAATATCAGAGATTTCATCGGTTAAAATACGATTAATCTCTTCAGGCATTTCACGATCGAGACTTCTTAAACCACTTTCGATATGTGCTAAAGGAATTCCCATTTTATTGGCAGTAATAGCCGTCGAAAGCGTCGAATTAACATCTCCAGGAACCATGATTAAATCGGGCTTAAATTCATTGCAGATAGATTCCAAAGTAATCATGATCTCACCCATTTGAGCAGCAGGCGTTTTTGCTTTTAGGTTACCATAGATATCTGGTTCAATTTCAAATTGTTGAAAGAACACATCTGACATCTTAGCATCATAATGTTGTCCTGTATGTAAAATTCTTAATTCCAGTTCATCACTATATTTTTCTGCAACTCTTCTAAACTGAGTAATCTTGATGAAATTTGGACGTGTACCAACAACTACTAAAATTCTTTTCTTCATGTTAAATCTTAATTCGAAACTATTATCAAGCACGAATTTGCCAATTTTAATTAGCAAATATCTTCACAAAGATAATTTTTAAGAACAAAGCATTTTTAATGGAATTAATCATTTACACATTTTCCGTTCAATTAATCCATTAATTTTGATTCCAAATCATGTTGAATAGGTACGTAAAATCGGATTTTGGAAAGAATGTTGTTACGCTGATGACAGGCACAACAATCGCGCAGATTTTACCTGTTGCGTTAACGCCTATTTTAACGCGAATTTTTTCTCCAGAAGAATTTGGAGCTTTTGCCTTCTTTGCTTCTATTATCTCTTTTTTACTGGTTTTTTCATCCGGTCGATATGAGCAAGCTATTGTTCTCCCAAAAACAGATAAAGAAGCAATCAATATTTTAGGTTTGTGTTTTAGTTTATTGGGCACATTTACGATTCTGCTGTATTTGATCCTATTTCTCTTTCACGATTTTTTTATTAATCTGATCAATGCACCAGCATTGGATATTTGGCTCTGGATAGTGCCCCCGACATTATTCTTTGCAGGAAGTTACAGAATATTGACTTTTTGGAGTAATCGAAAAAAAAGGTTTAAAGGAACGTCTAATTCTATGATTGCCCAAACGACGGGCAGAATTACAACGCAATTTGCTGGAGGGATTACGAAGTTTGGTTTATGGGAATCTTGGAAAAAATTGACTGCCTTTTTCGGTGAGATGTTTAATAAAACATATGTATTACCTCAGGGTATAGATCCCATTGGCATTGGTTCTTTGGTTTTGAGTTTAACGATTGGATTCTTTGCAGGGACACTAACATTATTTATTCGATTTTTTAGAGACGATCGTCAATTGCTTCAATTTGTCAATAGAACCGAAATGAAAAAGCAAGCCAAAATACATAATAAATTTCCAAAGATTAACGCACTGCATGCGCTTACCGATGAGTTTAAAAATTTAGGGGTTAATACAACGATTTTATATGCTTTCAGCGAATCCGTTTTAGGATTTTACAGTATGACTTTTCGGGTGCTGCGTGCTCCTTTAACAGTAATTGGTAATTCTTTTGCTCAAGTTTTTTACCAAAAAGCAGCTGAATTGCATGCCAATCAGCAACCTTTTGTGAATTTGGTAAACAAAACAGTAAAAAGACTCTTTATTATCGCCTTACCCATATTTGCTGTCATACTCATATTCGGGCCCGATTTATTTGCGATCGTTTTAGGAGATAAATGGAGGACTGCGGGGGAGTATACACAGTATTTAACGCCCTGGTTATTTTTGAATTTCGTGATATCTCCTATCCAACAAGTAGCAATTATTTTAAATAGACAGGGTAGTATATTCTTATTGGCCCTTGTTGGTAATGCGATCATTTTTCTTTCCATTTTAATCGGATCCCTTGTGTTTGATGATGTTAAGATAGGCTTCCTTATCCTCTCAATCCTTCAATTTTTCTATTATTTATATGTATATTTGTGGATAAGGAAAATTGCTCAAAAAGCGCATTAATAAAAGGAAAAGAAGAACTTTATCAAGCAAGTTTATAGAAATATCCGCCGCAAAATTTTAAATAAACGTCGTCCAAAAATGGTCGGTGGTTATCTGCGTGAAGGTGATGGCGTTCTATTATCGAAAACAAGAATCAGTAATAGCACATTTATTGATAATGCAGCTGGCTTCATTGTTTCAGATGATGTTTATATCGGACACCATAACTTTATAGAATGCAGCAATAAAGTTACAATTGAAACAGGTTGTCAAATTACCAGTTTTGTCAGTATTACTTCACATTCTAGTCACGATTCGATTCGGTTATATGGTGCTGCGTATAAAGGTAAATCAGATTTAATCGGATACCAAAAAGGGGAAGTATCGATAGGTGCTTACACATATGTTGGTCCGCACAGTACTATCATGCCAGGAACGCGAATCGGAAAAGGATGTTTGATTAGTGCATATAGTTATGTTCAAGGTGAATTTCCTGATTTCTCTATTATCAAGGGTAATCCCGCGGTAGTTGTTGGTTCAACAAAAGACAGAGATGCAGAATATCTGGAGAATAATCCTGATCTGCAGCGACATTACAATGAATGGGCTAAGTAGTTCTAGATGAATCAGGGCGATACGAAGAGAAAACTATTATTGATTGGGCCGGGAAAAACCTCTGTTCATTTAAGAAACTATTTTCATTTGGTCAAAGACTTTTTTGATGAGGTATTGGTCATCTCAAATGATCCTATTGAATGGGCCGATTGCAAAGTCATTAACTTCTCACTCAAGAATCCGCTCAAATTTTATAAGAATATTAAGCGCGTTAGATCAATTATCAAAACATTTCAGCCTTCTTGTATTCATATCCACCAGGCAAATTCGGCCGCCTATATGGCAATGAAAGCCAATAAAAAATCTGTTCCTGTTGTTCTCACAACTTGGGGTACTGATGTCCTCGTTTTACCAGAGAAAAATGCAGCAATGAAGCGGATGGTTAAATACTGCCTTAATCAAGCTGATGTTGTTACAGCAGATGCTAGTTTCATGATAGATAAGATTGTAAAATTAGGGAGAGCAAAAGACAACGTACTGGTGAATTTTGGGATTGACTATGAAAATCTAACCATTCCTGAAAAAGAAAACTTCATTTATTCGAATCGCCTGCATGCTGATCTGTACAATATTGATCAAGTGATTAGTCAATCAGAAAATTTTTTGAAGACACATCAAGATTGGACGTTGATTATAGGTGCGAAAGGCAGTAATACGGATCAATTAAAAGTTCTGGCATCCGATACTTTGCCAAGCAATCAATTTGAATTTATTGGATTTGTAGACAAAGACGTCAACAAGGCTTATTACTTAAAATCTAAAATCTGGGTATCAATACCTTCTAGCGATGGCACAGCCATTAGCTTATTGGAGGCAATGGGCTATGGATGTATTCCTGTGGTTTCTGACTTGCCGGCTAATCGAGAATGGATTCAAGATGGGGTTAATGGCGTCATCGTTAATGGTCGCTTAACAGAAGCATTAAATCGGGCCCTAAAACTAAATGCAGATGAGGTGATCGCGATGAATCAAAAAATCATTGAAAGCAAAGCGACCAAAGAAGTGAATCGGACAATATTCTTGGAGATTTATAAAGGTTTGGACTAGTATCTGAGGCTATTTACTCAGTACAAATTCATATGCTTCAAGCAATACCTTGCTCTCAAGCTCCCAATTATACTCTGTTTGTGTAAGATGCAGATTTTTTTCACCCATTTTATTTCTCAATTCAGGATTGTCAATTAAAGTTTGCAATTTTTCGCGAACATCATCCGCATCAGCAGGATCCGCGTACAGAGCGCTGTCTTTGAAGAAGTTTTGCCAATACTCAAAATTCGACATTACAATTGGTAATCCGCAAGCCATATACTCAAATGGTTTATTAGCCAAAGTCGTAATGTGATTGGGTACAGGCAAAAAGGTGACCACCCCTATATCTGCTTTTTTGATATAACCAAAGATTTGATCAGCCTCAACGGAGCCTAAAAATTTGGTGTTTTTCCAACCGGCTTCACTTTCACAAGCGGCTCTAAATCCATCGTTGCCAAAAAATCCGAGCAACCATAATTCTGCATTGTCAATTTTTTCAAAAGCTTGAATCAACGTAATTAAACCTCGGATTTCTGTCATGCCCCCTACGTAAATAACGGATGTTTTTGTTTTATCGACATCCACATCCGGAATGGAATCATAGTCTGGCAATACAGGGAAGTTTCTCACCGTAAAAGGCTTATGCTTTTTAAAAATCTCGGTAATGTCAGGGCGCGCAGTGACAATGGTGCTAAAAAATCGAGCCGAGCCTTTCTCCAAAACCTTTATACTGAATGAAAGAATTTTCTTGAAAAAACTACTTTTCACATAAGAACGAGATAATATAGCGCCTGCGTTATTTTCGTGCACATCATAAATGACCCGTTTACCTTTTAAACGCAACATCAATCCAACAGGAATAAGCTCTGTATCGTGAAAATGGTATACATCTGCTTTCTGCCTTTTTGCTTCTCGATAGACATAACGAAATGCGGTAATAAAGATACGTTTGAAGCGATTGGTATGTCCTTTTACACCGACTAAGTGAACACCGTTTCGATCATGATTTTCAACATTAGGAGCAACTAACGTAACATCGTAGCCACTTTCTGCAAGGGTAGTACACTCTTTAAAAAAAACACGATTATCGGTATAGCGATGAACACTAGTAAGATGACAAACTTTAATTTTGCGATCTGTATTTTCCATAATTAGCGGATGCTGTCCGTTTTTGCACTCTTGTTCAGTTCCCAAAAGAAAGAGCCAACAATAAAGGCAATGAAAATCAATATTTTTTGATGCGAAAAAGGATTATTCGTAATAGCTGTCACCATCATTAAAATCACAGTGAATAAGAGAACTTTGGCTGAGTGTAGATGCAAATTTCTAAGTGCTATTAATGCTAAAAACAGGTAGATGGAAATGTAAATCAATAACCCAATAAACCCATACCTCCAAGTCATCATAACATATTCACTTTCTGAATAAATGTGATTCTCATAAAAGTACTCTTTGTACGGAGCATGGCCGAGCAACGGTTTTTCTTTGATCATTTCCCAAAGGTGTTCCCACATTTCAAACCGGCCATCCATGGATGAGCCTTCTAGAAATTGACCATGAATAACACTTTCCAAATAAGTAACTTTTGACGTTAGATCTTCCTCTATAACCACATTTTCTTCATGCATATAATTTGGTGCAGAAACGATCGAGGTCGTATATTTTGTGGTTAAAAATGAGGTGGCAAAACTGGCGACCATAATGGCTGCGGTTATGGCAACTAAACGTAAATTTTTCCTAGATAAAAAAGAGTGGACCAAAATTAGGACTCCCATACTCACCATTGCCGTTCTTGATTGGCATAAGAAGACCATCACAATCGCTACGAAAAACCAGAAATAGTCTGTTTTTTTATGTTCGGGTCTTGGCCAAAATAAAATGGCGAAGACTGAAAATAGAATGGCGTTGATATTTGGATTCATGGCTAATCCCAACATTCTTTTTCCGGTTAATTGACCAAGGGAATCTAAACCAAAATATAAATAGCGCTCTGGATTAGGAAAAACATCACTTAGAAAGAGATTAAGATTAAACGCATTAAAATATTGCAATAAGTTAACGATTACCATTCCAACAAAGAGCGGTTTAACAAGCTTTAAATCTCGAAGAATCCCTGATAATGAGAATAATCCTACTAATAGTATGAATTTTAGAAGCTTAAAAATCTCAAAATAATCTCTAACCTCACCTAAACGACTATTTGCAATTATGGTAATGAAGACATAAACAGCAAATCCTCCAACCAAAATATAAAATTTTCTAGGGTGCAAATTACGGATGCGAAAGGCCAATACAACGCCTAATACAGGCACAAGAATATCGATCAATTCAACCGCAGGCAGACTGCTTTTAATCCTGAAGGGTGGTAGGAATAAAAAGCTAAAGACCACAATGATGGATAGCCATTTTAAAAGATTATCTAAGGTTGCCTTTATCATATCTCATTAAATCTCGAGGAGCAATTATCCCGCAAAGTTAGGTAATTCAATTTCATCCGCTACATTGAATGACTATACTTATTAACCTTTAAGCGTGAGAAATGAATATTGTTGCCAATGTTGTTTTTCATTTATCTTTACCCATTGTTATGCTAAAAAAGCACTTGCCAAATATCAACGCAGTATTACTTGGTATTATTCTATTTCAAATACTTATTTATCATAAGTTTCTTGCTTTGTCTATCGTTTTGTGGATGGTGCTAAGCATTGTTAATTTGATCATAAACAAACCTAAATTACACTGGAATAATATCCGGTTTTTGTTCGTCGTTCTGTATTTACTATACGTTATAGGTGTTTTATACTCTACTAACAAATCGAATGCCACATTTGACCTAGAAGTAAAAATGAGTCTGGTGATATTTCCCGTTTTTATAGGATTTACAGCGTATAACGTTCAGCGGCTAAAACTCTTATTGTACGTTTTTATTAGTGGAGCAATTTTATCTATAATGATCTTGTTCGGCAATGCGATGTTAAATTATATGGAAACAGGTTCTGTTGGTTTCTTCTTCTATAACCGATTAAGTCCTTGGGTTCATCCAAGTTATTTTTCATTCTATTTGAACGTCATTATGCTCCTGTTGATATATGATTTTATAACAGGAAAATTAAGTTTATTTAAAAGACATTTTCATTTAATCATTTTTGCTTTTTTTACCTTATTTATTGCCTTGACCACTGCAAAAATTGCTTTGGTAACCACCTTTGTCCTGATTATAGTTATACTCATTCATTGGGTTCGACAATCAAAGTGGGTACCCGTATTAATTTTTGTTTTTGGAGGACTCGGTCTTTTCGGAACGGTGTATACTCAGTCTGATTTTGCAAAAGAGCGTATCAATGAATTTTTTAATGCTTTCGAGTCAAAAGGGACAAAAAGGTATCTCTACTCAACTGGATTGCGTAAAGTGATTTGGCAAAATAGTTGGGAACTGTACATGGAGAAACCAATCTTGGGATATGGAACCGGAGACGTTACAGACAATTTAATGCTCAAATATGCTGAGAGCAATAATCTGAACGCATTGGACAAGAGGCTCAACGCGCACAATCAGTTTCTGCAAACTGGTATTGCTATCGGTATATTCGGTTTGCTTTGTCTGGTTCTGCTTATGTTGGTACCGCTCATATATTACCGTCAAAATCATCTTTTCGCAGGCATAACATTGCTGACTATCTTCTTTCTTTTAACCGAGTCAGCTTTTGAGACACAGGCTGGAGTTATTGGCATTCTTCTGCTTTATTCATTGTTTAGTGTTAATCCATTAAATGAAAAAGTTTAATTCGGTATAATGGTATTGATATCTTTGTAGCAGAAAATATTGACATGCGTTTACTGATACTTACACAATACTTCCCTCCTGAAACAGGAGCTCCTCAAAATAGACTTTTTGAACTTGCCCTTCGTTTGAAGGAAAAAGGAGTTGACGTTGAAATTCTTACGGCTATGCCAAATTACCCTAAAATGGAGATCACGGAGGGGTATAAAGGATTAAAATACAAAGAAGAAGAATTGGAAGGGTTGAAAGTGTATCGGTCCAAAATTTATGTATCAAAAGAGAAGGGTATTATCAAACGATTGATGGTCTATTTTTCCTTTGTTTGGTCCTCTTATAAGGTTGGTAAAAAATTAGGGAAGTATGATTATTTAATGTGTGAATCCCCACCTCTTTTTTTAGGATATTCGGCAATGCGTCTTTCAAAAAAACTGAAAGCCAAGTTAATTTTTAATGTCAGTGATTTATGGCCAGAAAGCGCCGAGAAAATGGGTATTGTTACCAATAAGTTTTTTCTGAAAATGGCATATAATTTAGAGGCGAAGATTTACCGCAAGTCATTTTTTATCTCTGGTCAAGCAACAGGTATTGTTGGGAGTATCAAAAAGCGGTTTCCTGAAAAGGACGTGTATTGGTTATCGAATGGGGTTGATACCAAAAGAATTGATCCTGCTAAAATTGAACCTTACGGGTTACGTGAAAAGTATAATATACCGGCGGACCATACCGTCTATTTTTATGGAGGTATTTTGGGACATGCGCAAGGTTTGCAGATCATTATCAACGCGGCCGTAAGTTTTAAAGGAGAAAAAGCAACCTTCGTGCTAATGGGGAGTGGTCCTGAAAAGGACGATTTATTAAAGCTTCAAAAGGAAGTGGGAGCAGATAATGTAATTTTTGCTGAACCAGTAGGACGAACGGAAGTGGCAAATGTTTTAAAAGAAGTAGATGCTTCTATCATTCCTTTGCGAAAGCTAGATGTTTTTGAAGGCGTTATCCCTTCTAAGATTTTTGAAGTATTGGCCATGCAAAAACCAATTATTCTAGGTGTTAATGGAGAATCGAAAGCTTTTTTTATTGACGAGGCAAAAGCGGGGCTACATTACGAACCAGAAAATACTGAAGCACTCGTTAATGCAATTCGCTATTCTTTAGATAATCCAGAGGAAATGATACAATTTGGTAAGAATGGTAGGTCATATGTCGAGGAAAAATTTGATCGAGACCTACTTGTAAATAACTTCTATGCCTATCTCAAGGAAAAGCATGAAAATTAAGATGTAAATACACCTCATGAAAGTGATCAGGGTTTTGAAAAGAAAACATATGATTACATTCATGAAAAATACTTAACCAGCTACTATGAGTGAATTAGAAAACACAGCACCAGAGAAAGAAGCAAAAGCGCCTGTTCAATCCGATTCGAAAATTAGCGTTAAGCAAAAGACAAGAATCATCATCAGTACCTTGTTGATCGCTTTTCTGATCACATTTGTTGTGCAGAACTATAATAAGGTGAAGATCGAATTCTTAATGTTTGATTTTCAAATCAGAATAGTGGTCGTCATTTTAGTCTCTGCGCTTATCGGCGGTTTGTTCACCTATTTAATGATGCGACACTTCCGCGCTAGAAAGAAGAAATAAGTTAAACAGCCATTCCCGTTTCGATATAATCGATCAAGGAGTGTATGATTTTTATGTGGATTTCCTGAACACGATCGGCATATTTGCTTTGGGGAGCTCTTAGTTCGATATCAACCATGTCTGCTAATTTTCCGCCACTTTTACCCGTTAAGCCAATCACAAACATTCCTTTGGCCTTTGCAGAATGCACAGCCTGTATAACATTTTCTGAATGACCACTGGTGGAGATTGCAAGTAGCACATCCGCTGATCCACCAATACTTTCCACAAAGCGTGAGAAGACAAAATCATAACCGTAATCATTTGATATACAAGATAGGTGAGAGGGGTCAGAAATCGCAATGGCAGCAAGTGGACCTCTGTTTTCTCGAAAACGCCCTGTCATTTCTTCTGCAAAATGCATCGCATCACTCATTGACCCACCGTTACCGCATGAGATCACTTTACCGCCTTTTTTTAACCGTTTAATGATTTGGTCTCCAGCTTCCTGAATTCGCTCAAAATTGGATTTATCCGCGATAAATTTTTCCAGTACGGACGCGGCTTCTAAAAAATGGTCTGTTATTTGCTTAGTACTCATTGAACAACGAAGTTTTACCAAATGTAGCAAAAATGTATTGATCATTCGAGCAGGTTTTGTCAAACTTATTTTATATTTGAAAGATCGAGTTTATGGAAACGAATTACAATTTTATGAGAAAGACAGTTTTACTCTTGTTTTTAACCCTTTTAGTGGCTGGTGGAGCGAATGCTCAATCAGGATGTTTAGAGCAATGGAGAAAAGCGTTTGAAAAGCGCGGATCTTATTCTGTCGCGGACGATATGCACAAGAAAGTGTATATCAGTTTTATTGAAGATGGAGTCTCTACTTGTATTGCAGGTAAAGCTCGCGTAGAGAATGGAAGAGTTGTTTCCATTTTTCTGGAGTACGAGGATGGTACTTACGAATTAATGGATGAGAAAATCTTAAATAAAGATGGTCGTCCTCCAAAAGTGGAAAACGGAATTTCAGAAGAAATCATCAACGAGTCAAGAGAACATTTTTATGTAATCTTCGTGGAGAAATTGAAACCGAAAAAGAAAGAATACAGAACAGTTGGTGGTCCTGGTGATATTTAATCAATCAGACATTTCCTAAAATATTTTAAAAGGTTCGCAAATTGCGGACCTTTTTTATTGCTTCAAAATTCGCTGATTGATAATCATTGTCTCGTTCACTTGAATTGTGATGAGGTAAAAACCATCGTTGATATGATTTAAATCAAGTTCTTGTCCGGTTATATTTCCCTGATCGATGATACGCCCATCCATACGGTAAATATTGTAGGTGCCGCGCTCAATGGGTAGAGATAAAACGATAAGCCCTTGATTTGGATTAGGATAGATACTCAGAACGTCGGTTGATGTTTCGTCTAATGATACAGAAGGCGCGTTCGTACAATCTAAGCTCAGGTTATAATTCGATTGATCTCCCTCTAAAGCTTCAACTGTTAACCAAGCATCATAAGAGAATTTCAGGTAAGCCTCAAGCCATGGCGTTATCACCTCTAGAACGGCTCCATGTTGATCTGATTCAGACAGCCCTGAAGAAGGACAACTGAACTCGCCAAATTCACATAAAGGATTACTGTTAGCAAACTGACAATGTGTTCCATCATTGATTAATACATACCCTTTACAATCACTCAGATTATCATAGATGGGCTCTTGATGATCAGCTGGTGGCGTTATACAATCTAAATCTCCCGCAAAGGTCAAGGATGGAATTGTAACACTGCTAGCAGCCGAAATAGCAGAAGGATCTGTTTCCGCAGCCGCTAAGGTGATCAGTGTGGTGATTTCTGAATATTCTGAAGCCGCCAATACGGATGCTCCTCCACCCATAGAATGTCCAATCACAGCACTTGTCGCACCAATATGATTATAAAAGATTGAGCTTTCATTTTCGTCTTCCGCTTGCAGGGCTTGAATCACATATCCTAAGTCAAGTCCATAATCACCGTGAGATACTGTAACCCCTGTTTCTGTATTCGGCAAAGCGACTATGTACCCAAGCGGAACAAGGTGCTCCCATAAGTAGATATAATAATCATAGGTCATTACAAATCCATGGCCAACTGAAATAATTGGGAAATTCCCATCACTTAAATCAACGTCCGTTCCAGCCGCATCTGCGGGGTAGTACACATAGGTCTCAATATCACGATCACGATCGGGGTCATTGATTGTCAATGTAGTTTGACCAATTTCATATTGACCAAAAGCGAATGTTAACCCAAAAATGCTGAGGACTAGTAGGAGTTGTTTCATGGGATTAAAGATAGTTAAAAAGAAAAGTATTAGATTTTATCCAGGCCCAGAATCTCACCTCCTTTCGCATAGGCTTTGCCGAAGTCTTAATTTCTTTATAAATTAAGAGTCAAATAAATAAATCATGAAGAAGATCGTATTTCCAATCCTACTCGCCGTTCTTGCATTAGCTACCGTTTCGTGCGAAAAAACAGACAAAAAAAAGAAATGGGATAAAGAAAAAACCAAAGCTGACTATTATTATTCAGAAGATTTTAAACAAGCTGAAGGGACCATTTTGGACTTAGATATTAGTGAGATAGACTATTTGTATTCCGTTTTTTTCTATGAGGGAAAGGATCTCAGATATAAATTGGTCGCAGAGCAGGCAAGTAATGAAACCTGTGGTGAAGAATGTGAAAAGGAATGCACGAAAGTATTGGCTTATGAGCAGGGTAGTGCTGAAGTCGACGATAATCTATCAATTTCTTTTATTCCAGACGCAGATCCAATGAATACTTATTCAGGTCAATTCGAAAATGAGAAGAAAAGTTATACCGTTTCGTTACCAGGGCTTTCAGCCAGGGATTTGAATTTTATTATTAAGGAATAAATCTGGGGTGGGGTCAATGAATTTAGTGTTTTTCTTACCTAAGAAAATTGACTCAGATAAATATTGTATACAGCATAACGTATTGATTTATTGATGAAATAACAATGTTTCTCAAGATTGTTTTGAATACCTTCAAAAGGCTCAGTTGATTTTCTTTTAATACCTACTTAGATTTTTTTATTTTTTTTGTTGTTAGATTAAAAAACCTCATTATATTTGCCCCCG
>Ga0222719_10003781_pt1 | contig 13390 bp, 25 predicted proteins | sample C33_34DmetaG_FD_165039 | JGI IMG/M metagenome (GOLD analysis project Ga0222719, IMG submission 165039) | Estuarine water microbial communities from San Francisco Bay, California, United States - C33_34D | ecosystem: Environmental > Aquatic > Marine > Unclassified | place: USA: California...
AGTTTAATTCCTCTACTGTTGCTGCATAAGCATCTAAATCCTCTACACTACCCCACCCATCAAGCTGTTCAACTGTTGCTGTCCATTTTCTTAATGTAGCATTTGCAGTTGTGGTAAATCCTATACCACCTGTGCCTGATGCAAGTAATGGTTGTAGAGCATCTAGCTGCTCAAGAGTACCATAAGCATCTAATTGCTCAAGAGTACCATAAGCATCTAATTGTTCAAGTGTTGCCATTGGTCAAAGCCTAAGCTGCAGTTATATCTAACTCGCCTGCACCAATTCTTAACACATCACCTGTTTCTACAGTTTTTGATGATGCAAAAGCACCATGCACTAATAAATTACCACCTGATGATGCATCGAATAAACCATAGTGACTAACAGTACCCCAATTTGCTGTCGCTACAGGGAAGTCTACAGCAGAAGTGTTGTCTGTTGTACCACTCGCTGCAGCATCAAATGCAATAGATTGCCTTGCATAAGAACCACCTGTTAATTCTGTTCCACTATTGTCATCAGCAAAAGTACCTGTTGATAGACCAATATAAACAGTAGTAGGCATAGTGTATGATGTTGTTCCGAGAACGTGGTCTAAAACTTTATTCTCTAAATAATCTGACATAGCTGACATTGTTATTTTCCTCTATATGTTGTTTTCATTGATAGCACTCCCCCATAACGTGCTTTTTCGGTATCACGAATAATTTCGTCCATGATTCTTGTGAACAGTTGGTCATACTGTGATGCTCTTGTTTCGTCCATCAAGTATGTATATGCGTTCATTAACGACCCATACAAATAAGCATCAGGGTGTCTTGATAAAATAGTATTGTTGGTATCTTCATCGCTTAATGCTTGTACGTTCTCGCCATAAACGATTTCTAATGTATAGGCAGCATCAGGTGTTGGTTTCAATAGTATTTCTGTTCCAACAATACTGTATGCCTTCGGCTTGCCCTGACCCTGTCCGGCATAGTCCGTGTTAATCATTTGGACTGTGTAATATTCCAGAGTTTTTGCAGGGTCGGTATTTAGTTGTACATTCCTTATTTCCCTCAAGTCTGTTGGCAAAGAGATATAACCATCTCCTGCAACAGTTGTAGCAGTTGCCCTCTTTTCCATTGAGCGAGCATCTAACTCTCTACTCATGCGTGCTTCCGCTAATCTAATAAAGTCAGGGATTTGTGATGTTAAATCATCTCGTGCTAAGAAATTAGCAATCGAAGTCTTCAACTCACTATAATTTGAGAATGCCATTAAATTAACCTACCATTAGTTGTTCTAAATGCTTGGTTGTCTGCATCTTGCAACCAACGATACCATGCCTTTGGATTCTGTGCAGGACTACCAAACTTCTGTAATAAATCGTGATATAAGACAGCAGGTATTTCACCAATCTTTTGATAATGTCTTTGGGTATTCCCAATCATATCGCCCGGTCTGTGATTGTCTAGTTGTGACTTAGCTAAATCTTTAATAGGGTCAATCTTTTGTTCTGTCTTAATTATATATTCTTGTAAGTTGGCATCATATTCCATTGTTGTTTTTTTGGAAATGCCATCTGTCGAAATTACTTTTTTCATTTTATCCCTCTAAGTGTGAAGTGGGTGCAAGGGAGCAACACCCACTTCTTTTTCGTTTTATTATGAACCTGATAGTCCAATAATTGCTGCGTGTGCTTTAGGTGCTTTGACCATAAGAGCATACTCAGAAATGATTGCAAACTTAGTTGCATCACCTGTAGCAGCAACGTCTGAAACAGAGAACTGTCTGCCCGGTAAGAAACCAAGACATACATAGTCTTTGTCTACGACGTAAATTTCGCCATCACCTAATTGTCTATCAACAACTGCTTCTAGTGTACCGAAGTCTGATAGGTACAGAGAAACAGAACCAACGATAGATGCTTCTTTAGGTGCTGTTGAAGTGATTTGGTTAGTTGCTACTGAACCTGATGATAGACCACTAAAGTTCACCTTGTTAGATGGTGACATTACTAGCATTGTTGGTGAACCACCATCGATGTAAGCAGCTTTAATAGCTGTATCGATTTTAGCTAGTGTTAAGGCATCAGCAGATGCAGCAGTTACGTCTGCTGTGTCTGAGCCATCGCCTGTAGCGAATGATGTAGACGCATCATCTGATACTGCACCATTTGTAATCCAAGTAATCAGTTTAGCTGTTTTTCTTGGGTCAGAAGAAGATTTTGCTTCGTTCTTAAATAGTGATTTTTCAATATCACGTCTTTGCTCAAGACCTTTAATCACTTTAACGTACGCAGTTTCTTTGTCACGACCTGCTTTGTCAACCACATCTAATGTGCCTGATACTGAAGCAGCTTGTGCAGCAATTTGGTGTACGTTGTTAAGTCTTGATGTAGCTGTTGGGTTAACATAAGAATAGTCAGCACCTTCATTTACATAGTTGTCATCTACAGCAGCGGCTAGTTCTTGTACTTGCCACTCAGTTGTAACACCTGATGTGGTTTCTTTAGCCATAGCTGTTACCAATGGTGTTTCTGTAGGGTCAATTCTGTAAATAATATCGCTAAGGTCTTCTCTTTCACCAACAGCAGCTGAAGTTGTATATGTTGCCATTTTAGTTTTCCTTAATCAGTTATTTAGTTAATAGGTAAGCAATCGCATCTTCTTTGCGACCACTTTGGTTTAGTTTATCAAAAGCCGATTTTCGGTTTTGTTCGGAAACATTAACTTTTGGCTTCGGAGTCCCTGACTTAATCATTTTCGGTGCTTTCTTTACTTTCTTCGTAGCACTCGGTTTTCTCGACTGCAACGCATCATAAAGATAGGCACGTCTTAATAAGTCAACGACACGAGAGTCGTTAGTCGCAGCGATTTCATTATCTGTAAATCCAAATCGCTTGGCATAGGTTACAATAGCATTACGTTCCTTTGTAGCTACATCGGCATCTTTCCATTGAGGAATCCTTTCAATGAGTTTTGCCTGTTCGGATTGTAATTGCCTTTCTGCAAGTACCATTTGCTCTTGTTGCAATGCTTGAAATCTATCCTGTTGTGTACGAATATCCTCTTTCGCTTTTACATAAGCGACAGGGTCATCGTCGTACAACTGTTGCCATTGCTCATCAGTCATATTACCTGACTGAAACTGCTGCAACTGTTGCATCAACAGATTTAAATTTTCAGCATAATGCTTCCTTTCCGCTTCAACTTGTTGAGCTTCAGCGAGAATACGTTTCTTCTCCTCTGCTGCTTCATACAATCGCTTCTGTGCGGTCGCTTCGATTTGATAGGATTTTATCAGGTCGTCTGCAGTAACTTCTACCTGCTCTCCATCAACCGTTGCTAAGTAAACATCAGTAGTTTCTTCTTCATCAGATTCTTCACTATCCTGATAGTCTTCTGCTTCTTCTTCATTTTCTGAGGAATAGCCTTCTACGACTTCCTCATCAATTTCTGTTTCCACTTCTTCGACCGGTGCTTCTTGAACACCTTCCGACTTTTGAATATCTTCACTTGCCTGACTAGGGGTGGTATCTCTATTCAAAAGTAAATTTATTGCATCAGATTTATCTAACGCAATAGAGTCAGTTCCGTTATCGGGAATCCCAACCATATCTTTTCTCCATTGTTGTTATTTTTTACGTGAGAACCCTCTTATCTGTTGGTCTGCAAGTTTACCGGTAGCAACAATAGAATCTATCTGCCCCTTAATATCTTGCAATGCTCTCAACAAATAAAAAGCCTGTTCTCTTTTCTTAGTATCGTCTAAATCAGTCTGAGACCAATCGGCAATATAAGAACTCTCTAACGACTGAAAGATTTCTTTCAGTAAAGGATTACTGCGTAATGTTTCCGCCAACAATCCTCGTTGTCTCTCATCATCTAATGACATAGTCTCCCCCTTTATGCTTTAGGTAAATTCGTACTAACGTCCCCGCCTAAAGCTAATTTTTGTTCTCTTAAATCTAATTCTGCTTGTAGTTCTTCTCTACGAAGTGCTAACTGCTGTTGGAACTTCTCACGTTCGAGTTGTAGTTCCATCATCATTTTCTCACGTTCTAATGCAATGTCTGCCTGCATTTTTTGCTTTTCTAATTCAAACTGTTGCGACATTCCACCCTGCTGTTGTTGGGCGGCTTGTTGCTGTGCTAATACTTGGTCAATCTGCTCAGCGGAATTAAAGAACTCTGATGTATCTTTAAATCCTGCCATTTCAATAATTCTGTTTAACGTATTAACATATTGACTTGGTTTAACGACCGGGTTGTTCATTCCTAATTGGCTAATCAGTTGTTCCTGTTTGCCTGCAACCTGTAGAAGCATTTGTAACTTCTCATCTTCTTTACCGTTTCCTAATCCGACATCAACAGAAATGTCAAACTCTGTGTCCCATGCTCTTGGGTCGACGGATACATATTCGTTACGAATGCGTATAATACGTTCTTTCATCATATGTTTTTGACAAAGAAGTAATACGATTTTAGCTAAATCCTTACACCCTGTTTCAGCAAAAACCCGTGCAATCATCTCTGTTTTTAACTGTGCACCTTGCATTGTGCTTTGTACTGCAGATGCTGTTGTGGACTGTAATACTTTTGGGTCTAAACCTAGTGATGCTTTTGAGAAACCGGTACGTTGGTCACGCACTTGGTCAATATACTCAAGCATATTAAATCCTGTTGTGCCAATTTGTGGAACAGCTAACGGCTGTACCATTCCCGGTGCTCTCATACGCACTATATTACCCGGTCTAGAGGACAATAAGTCTTCTAAGTTTACCTGACCTTCTACAACACCGACACGGCTGTTATTAGTCAAATACATATTGTCTAATAACTGTCTAAGGATTGTAGACTTGATTAATTGTAAGTCTTTAACCATTTCAGCAACAGAACGACCAATCATTCTGTGTGGCATTAATATCGGTGATAAAATGCAGAATGGGATATGGTCAAACGCATCATTTTCTAATACAAAGTTGCTTTCGCCAATAGCTAGAACACGTCTTAGTTCAGGTATGCCATCGCCATCATAATCAGAACGAAGATACATCTCTGTAACCAAACATTCGTGCATTGTTGGGTCATTCTTGCTATCATGCCTTGTGCCTGCTTCCACATCTTGGAATCTCTGTTGTACTTCAGCTTCGTTATCAATCTCGTTATACCCGGAGTGAGCCAATACAGTATCGTAATCATATCCTAAATCCACTAAGTCGCCTACTTTCATACTTGACCTATGAGCAACGAAGTCGGCAGTTTCAAGAGATACAGAACGTCTTGAAAAGAGGAATTCTTCAGGTGGTACGTTCATAATCTTAACACGACCACTATTCTTACGTCTCTTAACTTCTACATCATAAGTAACCATTAATGGGATTTGACCCTCACCGGTCATCGCATCTTCAGCAATCTCGACTATGTCGTCTTCGTCCATGTCTTCTGACATTTCAGGAGCATCATCTGCAAGTACACCCACCTCATTGACTGACTGTGATATAACTTCTATATCCGGGTCATCTAATAATAAAGTAAGTTCTTCTTCGTTAAGATTGTCGTAAGACTCCTCAACAGTCTGTATATTTTCTTCCCAAAATACTTTTAATACACCGATTTTAAATAGTAGTGAATCCTTGAACCAATTATAGATATTTACAAAACCGTTGTTGTCATTATTAATAACATAGTTAACCAAGTCTGTTGCCTGTTCTGCAGGCTTAACATCTTCCGGCTGCCTTGCTACAAAATGTGCAAACTTATCAGATGATTGAAATACTTTCATCAACTGTGGCATGATATATTCGATTGTATCAGACACTTCTGTAGCGACTACTTGTGACCTGTTTTCGACCTCATTGCCAAATGGTTCACCCAAGTAATAGTCTAATGTTTCAGACCTATCGAGTGCATATTCCGTGTCATAATAATTGACAGCATCAACCATATGGTCATTGATGAGTGACTGAAATGTATTATCGTCCATCTTTGGCATTTACTTACCTTTTTTCTTTTTCTTTTTGCCAACAGCTTTTAAGTCAGCTGCAGTTATCTTTTTACGATTACCTGCAACAGCAGCAAGTCGTTTTTGTGCAGGACTGTATTTACTGTATGGCATAATTACTTCTTCTTAGTATATGTTGATTTCTTAGCTTTCTTTTTCATGCCACCTTTTGCAGGTTTTACTGTCATTGTTTTTTTGTACATTTTCATAGCTATTCCTTTTCTTTAGGGTATATAATCTCAACACCAAGCCGTTTCTGTTCCTCACTACGGGGTCTATGAATCAACTTGCCTTTAGTGTTCTTGAAGTGACCATCTTTCGTCACATAATCCGATTTTCTAATGCTGCGAGCCTTTACGTCGTAGGCTTTAAACTCGCCTGTTTTTCTATTCAGGGTTACGATATCAACCAACCCTAATCCCATAAGGGGTACAAATACTAAAAGGTCGGGGTTCTGCGTTAACTCTTTCTGAACTTCTAATTCAGAAACGATTCCCTCGATTGTTCTTTTATCCCTTTTTGACATATCACCACTTCACTTTGTCTGCCCAATATGCCGCCGACATCTTGCCTTTAGAAATGTTGCTTGCGTGCCGTGCTTTAAACGACTTCCGCCTAGCCTTCTCACTAGCAGTCTTAGGATTCTTACCTGCACCACTTACACCTTGTTGACCAAAGCGAATAGTTTTGACTTGGTCACCTGACTTCGCCACGACAACATGAGACTTCTTAGGGTGACTCGGTGTCCGTTTTGGTTTGTTATAACCGCTAACACCTACTCGTGATAATCTAGGGTCTTTAGCCATTACCTGCCTTGTCCTCTGTATTTTTTAAAACCACGTCTTTTGGCTTTATTCATTGTAGAAGTAATCGGTCTGCGACCCTGTGATGTGCCTTTATAAGTAGGCTCATGCAACTTAACTTCTTTAACCTTAGCCATTATTTCTTCGTTTTCTTCTTAGGAAATCCTTTTTTCATATTTGCATAGGCTTTTGCAGATATAGTGGATTTCTTCTTAGGTCTTGATGTGCCTGCTTTTTTTCTTTTATTTATGTTTTCATATAAACTCATATGCCACCTACATTTTTAAAGCTATTTTCTAAAAATTATCAAATGCGTGTTCTTCTATTAGTAGGCGGCTTAATCTCTATCGAATACCATGTCAGCAAACTCACTAATTTCGTCTGCGTCCATACCCTGACCCTTTAAAATACTTAATGCAACGACACAAAGTGCACCGGCAACTTCATGACTGTCAGCAGCTTCCATACGCATCAGCGATAGCGACATATTCGCAAACATATGGTAAATCTCGGAACATTGCTCCCAAAACTGCTCATCATTAATATCTAATTCTTCAGGGTTAGGAAAATTGATGATATTGTCTTTCATACAATCCACCCACTACTACCGTAATCAATCTTCTGATTGAACTTATAACCCCCACCATTCCCTGATGCTCTAATAGCATTACTTGCAAACGTCAGCATCAACGCATCAGCTACATCAGGACTTCTCATGCCACGTTTCTTCATTTCGTCTTTGCTCTCGACTTTGAACTTACCGTTCGACATGATAGAATACTGTACCGCAGTTACTTCTGCTATTAATTCTTCTTGGTCAGGTATCTGACAGTCTTTCTGCTCAAGCCACTCACGACACCTGAACCACAATTCATCTCGCAGTCTCATGTAGCGGTTACTCAAGCTCGAACTCTCTGCCACATTAATCCCTCTAGCCGGTATGTCTAGTTCTACCAACCTATCAACGACACCTGCACCAAGACCAATAGAGTCCACCAACAATTCTGTAGGACGGTCTCTGAAGGGTGTAGACTCATACTCTGCCATAATAATACCAACCGTCTCCATGAGGTCTTTGCCACCCCAATGCTTGATTGGCTCAGTTATTACGTTACCCTTACGTTTACACAGAGCACAACGGTCGCTGCCATGTCTTGCAACGTCTATGCCCCAAACGGGCATTACTTCTATTGGTTCGACCTCTCTGTCTATTGCAGACTCTACAAGAGCCCGACCAATAATCGCATTATCGTCTGTCTCAGGCGGTAGCCCTAACACACGAACACGAAATACATTTGAATCTTCCCCATACTGTCGTTTCATGTCTTCAACGTATTGGGGGTCTACCGTATCGGCATCTAAGCACGATACAGTCATTGTTCGCCAACTTTCGATATTTTTATTGAACGAGTCAAAGAAATATCCTGTAGACCGGTTGGGGTTACCCACCATAATGGTCTTTGCACCGTGTGTGGACATTGCACCTTGTGCAACTTCAAAAATTATATCGGGCACACCTGATGCTTCATCGATAATAAATAACATATTGGGGGAGTGGAATCCTTGTAAGGCTTCGGGATTTTCTCGTCGGCTTGTTCTGCTCACACAAAAGCTGTCGGGGGCATTCTTGAGTGTGATTTTGTCCGACCGAAACTCCAACTCATCTTGAAAAGCCTGTGGCATTAGTTTATACCACTTTTGGATTTCAGACCACAATATCTGTTCTAGCTGTGATGCGGAGTTTGCTGTGCAAGCTATCTTACATGGGTAATGGGTGCATAACCACCATAATATCACGAAACTCAGGAATGTTGTCTTGCCGACAGCATGACCTGAACGTATCGATAGTCGATTATGCTTTACTATGTTTTGTAAGGCTTCTTTTTGCCACTTCTGTGGTTCCGCTTGTAAACAGGTACGAACGAAGAGTACCGGGTCGTCACGGAGAGCAAGAAGTGTTTTCGCCGCATCTGTTAATTCTTGTTTTGCCATGCCATAAAACCTAGTGCCGCCTTGCGACGACACTTGAGGTAACTTTAATATAAAATGAATAAAAAAATATTATTATAGGGCTTTTATTATGGAAAGGTCTGTTACAACTGTGGAACGGGGAGGTCGTTGAGTCGTTTGTGCATAAAAACCCTATATATCATACAAACTATCTTATGCTACAAAAGCTGTCAAATATTTTTTTCATGACCCTGTGAATTATATAATTTTTTTATGAGGGGGGTAATTTAAATTTAATGCACCCCGTATATAAAATAGGGTGGGGGCTATGAGAACAAAACGGGAACATATTTGTTCTTCTTTTGTTCCTGCCGTTCCGCATTTTGAGAATGCTAACCAATTGTTAAAAAGTTGTTATATTTCAATAACTTATAAAGCCCGTGCAATAGGTTTAAAAAACCTTATTCATCATTATGTTCAATTATTTTATTGTTTATTTCTTTTAATGCTTCGGTGAATGGGTTTTGTATACCTATATTTACATTAAATTCAGGTGGAATATATCTAGAAATTGCGGTTAAAGTGGCGGTGGGATTGGCTTTGAGTGAATCCGCCAATATTTCCTGTAATGTAGTGTTGTATTTTTCGGGTAAAATTCTGTTTACTGCGTCATCTATAGCTATATTTATTTGATTTACTAAAGATATTGCATGTTTATTTGTGGAACCCTTCGGACGACCCCGCCTTGCAACCGTTTTATTTTCTTCATTATTTAATTCATTAACCATATGAAAAACCTATATATTTTTATTAAAAAAATGATGATGATACTTTAAACGCATTTTAAAGCCTACACAAGCCCATTTATTATTTTTGTGTAGTTTATTATATAAAATTGTTTTTAATGCGTTCTACGGGCATAAAAAAACCCCGTGAAAACGGGGCTTTGTTTATTCCAGTTTATTTTTTATCTAGATTATTTTTTTTATATCATTTATAAATTCTTCAATTTCATCATTTAAACTTCGTTGTACTCCTATCGAGTGATTAAGCCAACCCTGACTTGATTCTATTTTTTTCACGTCAGTTTCTTTGTCTCTTTCTTCTCTAAATTCTTCAATTGTTTTGTCGTAGGAATCTCTTGCGAGTATTGAGTCCTCTAATTTTTTTACAATATATTTTAATACCTCTAATTGTTTTAAATCCATTTTAAACCCTCGTTTTTTTATTAAAGTTATTTACATAATACATTTATTATTATGTTTGTAAAGTATTATTTTACTAGGATATTAATTCTCCGTGATGATTAAACCTGAAAAAACGGTCAATTATTTTCGGGATTTGTATTTCCTCTAATTCTTTTGTTAAAATATTACTGTTATTTTGCAACGGTTTCACCATTGTGTGACTTCTAAAATTAATAGTACGGTGAGAGTAGCAAGATTCACATATATTTTTAGAATCTTTTTTTTGTTTTTTGGTTTTCTCAAATATAATATTATCTTTTATATCTTGGCTTTTATTATAACAACGTAAGCAGTCAATACACCGTTGACCCGTGCAATTTTGCAACTCTTTCAAATTGTCATCAGTAACATTATTAAAAACTTTATCAAAGTAACCGAATGTTTTATGAATTGGTTTATCTATTATAGGGTTACTATATACGATAATTAAATTGTCAGGTTTTGTATGTTTATCAAAAAATTTTTGAATAATATCTTTCCTTTTAGTCCATAAAGCAAAATTACACCATTTATTCGCATTACAAATTTTTACATAATTCATTAAATTAATATTATTTTCTAAATTTGTCTTGTTTACTTTTGTTTTACTTTTCGGATTATACATTTTTAAGCAAAAATTATTGGAAGTTGTATTAGTTCCAATTGCTTTGAATCCAAACATCTTATTTGTTTTATCTTTAAATTGTGAAATATGAATTTCTTTAATTTCATTACTATTGATTTTATTTATTAAACTTACCATATTAAAGCCCCCTTATATGTTATATATAATATAGTATGTAAAATTATAATTGACAAGTAAAAAAATAACAATTATAAATAATTATCTTTAATATTATAGGAATAAATAAAATGGTAAAAAAAATGAGTGATTTTATTACGGTTGTTCATAACGGTTATGAAATACCAAATAATCAAATAAATGATATGTTTACTAAGGCAATAAATAAAGACGCAATAAATAAACTGAATCCCGAACAATTAGAAAAGGTTGCGAATATATTAGGCATAAATGAAAAGCCCGAAAAAATATATAAGGATTCAATTAATAAACTAAAAAAACTAGCTTTTAAATAGGGGGTGAAATATGGCAAAAAATATATTTATGAAATATTGGTCTAATAATCAAAAATATTTCTTAAAAGAAATAACCGATAATAAGAACGATAAAGATAAATTAGTATCAATAGGCAATCGCATTAATTTATTTAAAAATATGGGTGCTATTAATCCTAGACAATATATCCCATTAATTGCCGAAATTGGTAAACATTGTAATAATATTAATAAAGGGGACGCATAATGAATAAATATATAGATTATTACACGGATATATCGGGCTATAAAGATGACCATAAATCATTAAATGAATATGGATTTGAAAAACTGACTGATTATTTAGAAGACTTATTAGAAGAACTTCTAGAAACTAAACATATTAGTGATGTTATAAATAAAGATAGCAAATTAAAAGATAGATTTGCAGATATTAGACTAGATATAATGGATTTAATCACGGGCATAATACAGAAGGGATATGAATATGAATGAATTAATAATAGATGATTTTAATGAATATATACCGGCAGAAATATTTATAGAGCATACTTGCGATACGGCAGATTTATTAATGCAAATACTACTCGGCAATAAATACGACCAATACATATATAAAGGGGCTGATGATGAAGGCACTTGTTATACTGATGAAGGTCAAGACGTATTTAATGGAGTTGTAGGCACTCTAGAATCATTACTAGGTAAATTTAATATTAAACAAGCGAGGTATTAAATGATAACGGGAATCGTAACGGTAATTGGTTTAACAATATTATATATGATATTTGAAGATTAATAACTAATTTTAAAAGCCATACAATAGGGTATTTTGATTTTTATATATCAAAGTACCCTATTTTTATTTATAAGCACTCTAAGGGCTTTAAAATGTGCTAAATAATGAATTAATACACTCCAAAATGGTCGGATAAAATATCTAAGGCTTGTTTTAGTTCTTTTAACGTCTTTCTTTTATTATCGTAAGCCTTATCAAATTCATTAGCTGAAAAACCATAAATAACGATATGCTGAACGATATTAAATAATTTAGTCGGTAATAATTTGGTAATTTGAATATAGTCACAAAATCCCGTCATATTCTTATCATCAACATTAGAAGTCATAACGGCAGAATCGGGATTATATGATGATATGATTCTTTTTTCCGACTTACGATATAAAGCATAAACATATAAAGCCGTATTATATTGACGGGTATTGATATTGCCACGTTGATAATATCTATCAATACTAGTCTGCGTTAATATACGTCTTCTTTTTTGACTACCGGCAATAATACTAATATTTTCTTCACGGTAATCATCACCCTTTAATCTTATATCCTCACCAAAATCAGATTTTTCTTTAGTCATTGTTACTCAACGGCTTGTTTAAAATATCATTAAAGTCAATATCACCGACTTTCTTTTCTTCAGTAACCATATGGCTTTTAATACTACCGGCTAAAGCACAATAATTAATAAGGTCAATAATGGTATCTTCTTTGTATTCCCCATTATCTAAACGGCTTAATTTTAATTCTATCATTATACGGGCTACATCATATGGATTAATATCCTTACCCGTTGCTAAACTCATTCTTTTTGAGGTATTAGCAAATAGTTCTAAAAAATGCCCGTATTCCTTACCACGCATTTTTAATATAATCTCGGCTTGTGTTAAAAATGTATTGGGTGATTTGCTATCATCAAATTTTTTAAAATGGTACGTCATCGTCAAAATACTCCTCTGTAAATTTATCAATTTGTTCAATAGTCGGGGTATGCCCCTTTTTAGTTAGTTCCTTTTTTACGTTATGAACGGAACGATAATCTAAAATCATCGTATACAATTCACGCAACGTATAGATAGCTTCAACATCTTTATAGATAGATTGAGCCATTTTCAATTTATCTTTATCTTTAATAACGGCAAATACTTTTTTGCCTTCAACCTGATAAATCCAAATATCTAATCTTGGGACTAATTTATTATCCTCTGCGTATTTCTTCATCGCAGATAATCCCCGTCCACAAATCTCGATACGTTTAATTACATTCTCAGAATCTAATTTATCATTACCTGCCATTTCTAGTGCAACACGCAATTTATACATTGCCTGTTTAAATCGGTTAGCCATTTCTTCTCCGACTAAATCAATAATACCCAAATCCCCGTAAACAACATCTAGTTTCTGTTGCTCTCCGATATACTCCTTCAACGCAGTATAAAACCTCCGACCCTGATATGCTTCATAACCGACATGATTATTACTTTTACAAAAAAATTCTTTATCTGTTAAACGTGTCATTCTCTCCTCTCTTTCTGTTGCGTTCATATGTA
>Ga0222719_10003784_pt1 | contig 13388 bp, 32 predicted proteins | sample C33_34DmetaG_FD_165039 | JGI IMG/M metagenome (GOLD analysis project Ga0222719, IMG submission 165039) | Estuarine water microbial communities from San Francisco Bay, California, United States - C33_34D | ecosystem: Environmental > Aquatic > Marine > Unclassified | place: USA: California...
GCATCCTAAAACTTTTAAGTGGAAGGATATTCAAGGTCCTGATAACGAGAACAGGCTAACTTTGGAGGAATGGAATGAGCAAGGCTCTACTAGACAAGTTGAGTCAGAAGCGAAACCTGGAAGCCCAATGGGCTAGCGAGTTTATCGCTAATGGCTCTGTAACTGTGAAAATGGTTGAGTTAAAGAAAAAAATCAATCAAATTGCACAGGAATTAAAGAACGACAGCGAAAACAAATAGTTTTTGTTGTACTTTTTGATGTTTATGGAATAGTGTAAACTATGGCTAAGATACCTACGTCCCGATTAAACACTGCACCTAAAGAATATAATGAAACTGATTTCGATCAGCTTATAGAAGATTTGCAAGACATGATTAAAATTTTAAATACAACTTATCCTAAAGATATTATAGATGAAGAGGATAGAAAACAATGGTTTTTCATGCGATGAGTGTTTGTACAAATGTAAATGGTAGTGGAACAACGATTATAAGTGGAGGTGATGGCTCTACTGCTTATGATGCATTTGGTCGTTTAAGAGTAAGTAGTCCTTTAACTATATTTGATTCTAAAAATGTAATGAGTAAGAATAATCTTTTTGATGAAGATTTAACTGGCTCAGGAACTGTTAGTTATACCGCAAATACTTCTACTGTTAATTTAAATACTACAACAGCTTCGGGTGATAAAGTTATTCGACAGAGTAAAAGAGTAATGAGTTATCAACCCGGGAAATCTTTATTAACTTTAAATACATTTGTAATGCATACTCAAGAAGAAAATTTAGAGCAACGAGTAGGTATGTTTGATGCGAATAATGGTATATTTTTCGAGGATTATGGCACAGGTTATCGAATAGTTAGAAGAACATATGCATCAGGGTCACCTGCTGATGAAGACGTTAATCAATCAAGTTGGAATGGAGATAAGCTTGATGGAACAGGTGATAGTGGTTACACGATAGATCCTACTAAAGCTACTATACTATTTATGGATTTCGAATGGTTAGGAATGGGGGCAGTAAGAGTTGGTTTTGTAATAGATGGTAAATTTATAACAGCTCATACTTTTTTAAACGCAAATAATTTAACGACTACTTATATGCAAACTGCTAATTTACCCATACGATATGAAATAGAAAACACTGGCACAATTACAGGTGCTGCTACACTTGAGCAAGTTTGTTCAACTACAATGATTGAAGGAGGTTATGCTCCTGAAGGATTACGACAATCTATTGGTACAGCTTCTTTAGGTGGAGTTAATTTAACCACTGCGGGAACTTTTTATAATATAGCAACAATACGAATTAAATCAGGAAGACCCTATGCGGTAATTATTCCTATTGATGTATCTGCCTCTGCTATTTCTAATTCTGATTTTGAAGTAAAATTAATACTGAATGGAACACCTTCGACTGCTTTTAGCTATACATCTTATAGCGATAATGTAGAATATGATTTAACAGGAACGACTACTATTACTGGAGGGACTATTATAGGTCAAGCTTATCTATCTGGTAAAGGAGCTAATAGTTTACAATTTGCTCAGAATGGATTTAATTTCGCTTATCAGTTAGGTCAAACAATTAGTGGTACTTCTGATACAATAACTTTAGCTGCAAAAGGAGCTAGTAATGGTGACGATATTTGTGGTACTTTAAAATGGGTTGATTTAACATAATGGCTAATAGATATAAAAACGCATTTTTTGATCCCATTAGTACAAATACTGAGACTATTTATACTACTCCTAATGATGTAAGAAGTATTATACAAAACATACAAATTACTAACGAAACTGGAAGTAAGGTCGTAAAAGTGTACGTTTATGATGCGTCTGCTAATGTTGATTATTTAGTGGCTCATGGATCAATAAGTGGTCCGACTATTTGTAATTTTGCAAAGGGACCTATTGTATTAGAAGAAAATGATATATTGAAAGCACAATCTAGTGTAACGAGTAATGTATCTGCTATTGTCTCAATATTAGAGACAGATAGAAATCAGCAATAATAAGATACTTGTTCGTCCTATAAATTTCTAGTATATATAGAATAAAAAGAAAGAATTTCCATGATATTTATTTTAAAAGAATTTATACTATTTGTAATATTATTAATGTTACTGTTCTATTTGATCTAACTCATTCTACTATATAGGGAATATTTTGAAAAAATATTTTTTTATTTCTAGAAAAGTGCCAATACCAATACCTTTTGAACTATTATTCAATAATACCAACGGTTCTAGTGGTATTGGCATCACTTTTAGAGGCAATACCGCCAATACCTAGATAGATATACCAACGCTTTTTTAGGGTCATGCGTCAGATAGTGCCAATACCTTCCCGAGGCTGCACGCGGAACATTTTGAGAAATTTTATTTTATTTATTTATTTCCTATATAGTAGAAGTGAGTTGTTTGATTTTATTGTTTTATTTTATAATCTGTTGTATATTAATATTTTTAATAGTTTTAAAAACTATTATAAATAATAAAGTAAGAAAGGAGACTTATGTCAATAAATCTAGCTGTAAAACCAAAGGTTACTCCTAAGAGTCAATCTACGGTTGTTAAACCTAAAGCGAAATCGCCTAAGGTAATGGACCCTAAATTATTCAAGGGTACTTATAAATATGATAGAGATGCGAGAATACAAATTCTTGTACCTAAAAATCCTAAAAGAGAAGGTAGTGGTGGATACAAAAGATTTGCTATCTATAAATCTGCGATGAAGATTAGAGAATTCTTACAAGCAGGTGGTAAAACTATCGACTTAGATTGGGATAGAGAAAGAGGCTTTATCGCAACTGAAGATAAAGATAAAGCTGGAATGGCAAGTAAGACAGACAAAGCAACGTTCACGCTTAAATAATATTGTATTACTTGATTTCTATATATTTTATAAATATTTCGTAGCCGAGTTTATTATCGTTTTCTCGGCTATGAATAGTCGGTGTTACCATGACAACAAAGTGCGTATAGGTAATAGTGTAAAAAACTAAACTTACGGTTCGCGCCACCGACTTACTATAAAGGAGAAAGATATGGTAGAGAAAGACAAATTAGATTGGTGTTATTATTTTAAAAGTATTCTATGGAGACCAAATAATTCTGGTTGGATTAGACTTTGTTCTAAAGGTAGTATTGAAGGTTTTTCTATAAGTACAAAACAAACTAAAGTTAGAGATCACTATAAAAAAATCGCAGATTCAGGTGTAGAATTTTATACTTGTGATGATGACGATTTAGATAAAGAATACGGTATGTACTATGGTAATTTAGAGTTTGATCCATTAGATATTATGGAATCTTATAGCGGACATACTAAAATGTTTCATAAGGAGAACGGCGAATGGCGTCAACTATAAAAGTAAAATTTAGAATATCATTACCGGCAGAAAAAGAATTTAAAATTTTTGATAATGATTTATGGCAAAAATCTAAAAATGATTTTGTTGCAGCAGCTAATGATGAAGATGGCCAACAAATACTTGCTAATGATTATATTGAATTATATGGCTTGTCACCAGTTGACAATAGCTATTTCGAAGATGACCCTAACAGAGAAGTAGAAAGCATAGAACAAATTATAGATGAGACAGGAAAAAGTATATGATATTTGATAGTTATTTATTGTTTATTAGTGTTTTTATTTTACTATATTTAATTTTAATACTAACTAACTAAAAAGGAGAAAGCAATGGCGTTAATTAACTTACCTGACTTTGTTACTAGAAAAGTCGATATGTTAACTGCAGCACGAGAGTTTAAAGCTGCAATAGATAAAAACTGTAAACGAATGGGTATGGATCCAGATTGGGAAACTAATATTCTTCTCGATAAAGAATATCAAGGTGATTCTAATAAAGTAATTGTTGTATCTTTCGAGGCAGGACCATTCGATTGGGGTGTAGGTTATTCTTTAGGTAGCCACCCTAAGAGTTTTAATCCTATGAAAAATCCTAACGATTGGTATTTAGAATGTTATTACGGTTTCGATGTAATGTTTACACCACATAGTTTTGATAATGCTAAGACTTATGATTCTATTACTATTGGAAAAGGTCCAGCAGAAAATATGCGAGATAAGAAAGATATTGTTGAGGTAACTCATGCTTGCTGAACTTTTAACTGGTGCGGTTCTACTATTGGTAACAATAGTAGGACTTCTACTATATATTATTAAAATTTTCGAAAGACACGATGAAAGGAAATTATCAGAGAGATTAAACAAATCTTTTAAAGACCATCAGAATAATAAGACTTAAATTGTTTTATAATGATTCTTCGTAATTATTCTAAAATTATAAAGAAAACTAACAAGGAGAATAAAATGATAACAGATCATAATTTTGACTGCAGAGGCTGTCTTAAATTTAATACTAAAAAAGACATTGAGTTTGTATTTGTAAGTACACAACTTACTGGTACTTTTGAAGGTGTATCTGCGACATTCGAAAAATATCTTCAATCAATGTTTAATTCGATGATAGATAATTTTGATTTAGTAGAACCTAAAACTAAAAATTCTATGTATGAAATAACTTCAATTAAAGAGGAGAATAAGTAATGGACGCAAAATATAGAGGTTTTGATATTAAATATATAGGTGGTGGTTTTAAACTTTATGAAGGTGATTCTTTAAAAGAAACTCACTCTTGTCAAGACGATACTGCAACTAAAAGATATAAATCAATGCAACGAATAGATGCTATACATCGTCATAGGAGACAAGAAGATGATAGAAGTATCGAAAGAGTAGATGCGCAAGTTAGAGCAACTAGAGATATGGGAGTATAATATTGTATAATTTTGTTATTAATAGTTTATTCTGTAATTATAACTAAACTTATAAAGGAGAAAGCAAATGAATAAATATATAGATGTAAAATCTCATGGCGATAGTGTTCAGCCTAAAGATTTTAAATTTAATAAAATACAGCAATCACCTAAAATATTAGAAATAAAAGATGGTATGTATGGTTTCGACTTTAATGGAACTTACATTATAGACCCTACTCTTGACGAAACTGGTAGATATCCTGTAAACCCTAAATCTTATTATTCTTTATCAGATTATGAGATTAGAAAAATTAAAACTGGTAATAATTTATGACAGACAATATAGAAAAAACTTGTGTTATTTGTAACGAGAAATTTACTGGTTGGGGTAATAATCCTGAGCCTATTAAAGACGAAGGTGAGTGTTGTAATAAATGCGACAACGAGAAAGTAATTCCAGCTAGAATGGAGAAAATGTATGGCAACTAAAAAATTTTGGAAAATAGCTGTCTATCGTACTGATAGATTATTAGGTGGACAAGAAGAAGGTGGTTGGTATTACGATGCTGGTGATCGTATTAAAGAAGGTAAAATCGAATATACTGATCCTAAAAAAGCTTATCGGGCTTGTCGTTTGTTTAATAAGTTATTTGGTAGTAAAGGTAATTCTATAGAATATGGAATAGAATGCGATGTTTATTATCGTGGTACACCAGAGAGTTTTCCACAACATACTCCTTATTACTCTTAGTTTACATTCATAAATAAATCGTTATATTGGATAAATATGGCGATAACTGTAGACCAAATTAATCAACAAATAGAGGCGACCTTATCCTCAATGGAAAAGAAGTTCTGTGAGGGTATAGCACAAGGAAAAGGTAAGAGAGAAGCGGCTGTTTACGCAGGTTACTCTGAAACTTCAGCTCACGTTCAAGCGGCCCGCAACTTAAAGAAAGATAAAATTATCCAGTATATTGATAGATTGCGTGCTGATACTAGGCGCTTGACCAGTGAATCTATATCCAAAGAGGTTGAAAAGCTTGATAAACTGTATGTTGAGGCTAGTTCGAAGAAACAATATACAGCAGCAGTCAATGCGATAAGGTTGAAGTCTCAGCTGTTGGGGTTCCTTGTTGAAAAGAAAGAAGTTCAACACTCAACCCTTGACACGATGAACGATGATGAGCTGGCCAAATATCTTGATCAAATCAAATCAGAACATAATCTAGATAGTTAGTGGCTGCGGTCTGTTGTTGACGGACTGTTGAAACTTGTTGAAATAGCTCTAGTAGGATCAGTTTGGATCCTCGAGGCTAGGGCGCAGGGCGGATCCGCAAGGATCACGAATAATATAATAAAAGGAAAAAGCTCTATCCTCATTAAACACGATTAGACGATAAAATTTTAAATTAGAAATAAAAAAGTATAACTATGATATTAAATAAATATTAATTAATTATTATTAATTTTAAAAAGAAAGTTATTTTATGATATTATATTTATTTAAAGAGTTTTTTTTATTCTCATTTTTACTTAGTTTATTATTCTATTTAATATAAGAACAAAACGAGAACAACAATATAAGTATTACAACAGAAAATATATATTTACTTCTATTTAAAAATAACTATTATTATTTTATCTTTTAAAAATTAAATCTTTTAATAATTAAAAGAGTTTTTAAAAGAAATAGAAAGTAGAAAAAATGAAAAAACTAAATAACGATAAAAATAATCTAATCGAAAATAAAATAGCTTTATCTTTTAGAGAATTCGAAAATAAAAGAGTTCTTTTTAGATTATTTAATACTAAAAGAGAAAAATCTATCTCTTTTAAAATTTACGAAAACGCGAAATTATCAACGACTATTAAAGACGCGTTTTTAAATAATTATCGAAAAGTAGATATAGAATACGATACTACTAAAAATAATCGTTTTAAAAAAGTAAATCTATTAGTCGATATTAATAGTTACTTAGATAAATCTAAAATTAATCTTTATAAAGATTTAATCGCTAGTAATAAAGAGTATATCAAATCTAATAAAGTAGATAATTCTATTTTAGAAAATATTAAATACTTCGAAGATAGAATTAATAATCTAAAATAATTTAATCTTAATTAAACGCGTTAGTATTAATTTACTAACGCGTTTTTTTTATTCTCTTTTTTAATTTTCTTTTTTTTAAATTCTCTTTTTAAAAAAATAAAATCGTATTAAGTTTGACTGATTTTTTTTATATAAAGTTTAAAATCTATTATAGTCTAGTGGTAGAGAGAGTAGTAGAGTGGGTGTAGAATGACTTATATACGTATAAATTTTGTAGAAAAAAATTTTGTTTTATTTTAATACTGTACAATGGCTTTTTTAAATAGTAGCATTCCACCTATATATTGTAAAATTCGTAAGGAGTATTTATATGATTTACAGAAACATAATGGAGAAAGCGAAGACTGTGTTATCTTCGGTCTTACAAGTATCGCAGGTCGTGGTCTCCTTTTTAATATCATGTTGGAAAATGGTGCCTGCTTTTGGCGCTTGCCTATCTCAGCGTTTTTCCAAAAATCGTATGACAGAGCCGAAGTGCCTGATATGTCGATTGACGAGCTTCAATTGTGGAATAGCTTTGATTATTATCATAGTGTTAATCACTTTGCTTTTCTAGAAGGACAACGAGCCAAATATATTGGAAAAGATAAAAAACTATATCACGGTGAGTATCTGTTTACTGTTGACTGGTGTCACCCTGACGCCAATCTTCTTGATACAGATCATTCTGAAATTCCTCAGGAACATAAGTGCGCTCATATATTGGAGCTTGACAATGGTAATTTCGCTGCTCAGCCTAATAACAGGATACTATGGAATATTAATTCATTCACTACCCGAAACGAAGTTCCAGACTATAAAGTTCAAACGACCGAATGGAACGTAGAAAATAAAGACTGGATGACCGAGGACACTGACAAGTTCTTCTACGAGATAGAAGAAAAGAAATAGGTTTTCAATCCACATAAATCAAAGTATCATTGATCCATGACTATATCTATATTACTCCCTACTCGTAAGAGAGTTAGCCAGCTAAAGAAATCTATGGATTCTTTATTGTCTAATGCAAAAAATCCTGATAAAATTCAACCTCTATTCGGTGTCGATGACGATGATACAGAAACTTTAGAATATTTAAAAAAAGCTAATTACAAAAATCAAAGTGTACTAAAGTTTAAACGAATGGGTTACGAAAACCTCCATATGTATAATAATTCTTTATGTGCATATGCTCAGGGTACCTGGGTAATGTTTTTCAATGACGATGCGATTATGAATACTAAACATTGGGATGAGATTATAGAGTCTGAAAAAAATTTTAATGTGTTAAGAGTTAAAGAACAGACTGGTCATCCTTATAGTATCTTTCCCATATTTCCTTGGGATTGGTTTAGATTATTAGATCATATAAGTTTACATGGACAAAACGATGCTTGGATTTCTGAAATAGCTTATATGTTGGATATCATGAAAGATGTTGATATAGATGTAACTCATGATCGAGCTGACATTACTGGTAACAATAACGATAGTGTCTTTAAAGAAAGGATTTATAAAGAGGGGCACCCTGATCAAGAAGGTGATTTACACCATAGTAAGATGTGGAATGCTAGAACAGCAGATGCTAGTAAGTTAGCTTGGTATTTAGAAAAAATAGGTCAACCCTCTGTACATTGGAAAAAAATTGTACGAAAAGAGATAGAGCCATTACATTTAGTTGCAAATAAATTTGATGAGTATCGAAAACGAGGTGCAATAGGCGCAGGAAAACAAAATGCAAGAACAGACATTAAAGGAACGACTAAAGTCAGCTATTCAGATATTTCAGGAAACGAAGGATCCTCGGGCAGCGGAGATAATAGAACATCTAAATAAAATTTTATCTACGTCTAAAGCTCGTAAAGAATTATTATCTTACGCAAAACATATGTATCCTGGGTACAAGGATCCAGCTCATATACAACTCATTGCTAAACATTTACAACAATTAGAATCAGGAGAAATAAAACGACTTGCAGTCTTCATGCCACCAAGGCATGGAAAGTCTATGTTATGCTCAGAATTTTTTCCAGCATGGTACCTAGGAAATAATCCAAATGAGTTTGTAATACAATCGACTTATGCTCAAGAATTAGCAGATGACTTTGGACGTAAAGTAAGAAACCAGTTACAATCTCCAGATTTTAATAATGTATTTCAAAATGTAGCTCTAAGATCAGACAGTACATCAGCTAAACGTTTTCATACGATGCAAGGTGGAACGTATACAGCAGTCGGTGCAGGTGGAGCGATTACTGGTAGAGGTGCGCATTTATTAATTATTGATGACCCGATTAAAGGTAGAGAAGACGCTGAGTCAGACGTTCAAAGAAGAAATTTAATTGAGTGGTATAAAGCGGTAGCTTACACACGACTTCAACCAGGCGGTAAAGTGATTATTATTCAAACACGTTGGCACCAAGACGATTTAGCTGGATACATTTTAAATGAAAGTGGAGAAGACTGGAAAGTTTTAGATTTACCAGCTATAGATAGTTCGGGTAATGCTTTATGGCCAGAAGCTTATTCTAAAGAAGATTTAAATAAAATTAAAGCTACAGTTGGTGATAGAGTATGGTCAGCGTTGTATCAACAAAATCCTAGTAACGAAGAAGGTTCAATTATAAAAAGAGATTGGTGGAATATCTATGATGGAGATAATATTCCAACTTTAAGTTATGTTGTTCAATCTTATGATACTGCTTACTCTACTAAAAGCACTGCTGACTTTTCAGCGTGCACCACATGGGGAGTGTTTACAGCTAGAGATGAAAATAACGTTCCTTACGCTGCAACAATATTATTAGATGCTTGGAAAGATAGATTAGAATATCCAGAGCTTCGTAAAAGAGCTAACGATAGCTATTATGAGTGGAGACCTGACCAAGTTTTAATTGAAAAAAAAGCAAGTGGGCAAAGTTTAATACAAGATTTAAGACGATCAGGAATTCCTGTAATTACTTATTCTCCTGATAGAGATAAAGTTTCTAGAACACATAGTGTATCTTCTATGTTTGAAGGTGGATTAGTGTTTACTATGGATGAAGATTGGACTAAGAGTGTAATAGAAGAATCAGCGCAATTTCCATATGGAAAGCACGATGATATCCATGATACATGTGTTCAAGCTTTATTGCGTATAAGGGATGGATTTTTAGTAACTCACCCCGATGATCCAGAGGACGAAGATTATGAAACACGAAAGCAACGTGGCGAAAACAAACATTATTACTCTTGATTCATACAGAGTAACGCCTAGAAAAGTTGTAGCTAAAGAAGTTGAACAACGTCAAGATGACGAAGTAGTAAATGCTTTTCATGATTCTTGTATTCGTATTAGCGCCAAAGTAGATATAAAAGGCTACGCTTTAGTAGCATGGGACGAAAAAGGTGTTCCTTGTATATCTTGGTCTACTGGCCATATAAAATCGCCTATAAGTGAAATGATGCTTCCTACCTTTACACATTCAGTATTTCAAGGTATATTGAATAAAAAATTAAGTACACCGGAGGACTTAAAAGATGAGTGAAAAGACTGAAAAAGATTTGGCAGGTAAAACTGCGCCACCTGCAAAACTTTATGGCCCTGTATCTGACGCAGATTTTAAAGCATTAACAAATAAGTCAGAAGACGATAGTAATTCGTATTCTAAAATAAATAAAGCTATTATATCTAAGTTGAAGACTGCAGGTAAAACATTAGGATCTGCAGCAGGTGAAAATATAAAAAAACTTAAAGGAGAATAAAATGAAAAATAAAATTGGAGTAAAACAATATAGCGTTCAAGATGTAAAAGACGCTGATAAAAGATTTTACGACAAGTTTCCAAGTGCTGTAGAAGATGCTGCTATGTTAAAAAAAGCAATGCAAAATCCTGGAGATGAAGTTGTAAAAATAGATGATCAAAGAAAAGCTGATCATATGCAAATGATGAAATCACTAAAAATAGAAGTGGAGATAGACTAATGGCTAAAAAAACTAAAGAAGTTGTACAAGATATTATGGATGTAGATTTTGAAGATACTTCTAAAGCTAGAATGATTGATGACGATGGTTACGAAGAAGGTAAATCTAAAGATAGAGAAATGACAGCTAACGCTGCTGTATCTGATACTTACAAAGGTGGAGTTTTATACAAAGGTAAAGCTAAAGATTATACTTCTGCATCAGATATAATTAATAAGAAAAAAGCTAAAGTGATTCCTATTAACATTGGACCAGGAAAGAAAAAGGACTAAATGAAAAAAAGAAAAAAATTTCCAGATATGTCAGGTGATGGTAAAGTTACTAAAAAAGATATTTTAATTGCAAGAGGTGTAATTAAAAAAGGTAAGAAGAAAAAGAAGAAGAAGAAAAAAAAGTAAATGGCTAAACAAAAGTTTACCCACTTCGTACCTAGACCTAAGCCAAAGAAAAGACCTCGAAGACATAAAAAGACTTTGAATAAAAATGAAAAACGAAGTTATAAAAAATATAATAGACAAGGTAGAAGTTAATGCAAGAATTTATTTGTCCAAATGGTAGAATGTCTGTTAATGGAGTATGTCCTATATTCGAAGGTGACGATGGACAAATAAAAGATTTTAATAAGCCTAAAGAAAAAAGTTTTTTTAAATTTGATTTTGAAAAACCTACAGAAAATGCTTTTGAAAAAGCTGATAATATTATTTCTAAAAATATAGGAGCTTATAATTCTTTTGTACAAGAAAAATTAGGTATTCCTCCAATTGTTCAAAATGTTGGAAGAGTTATTACAGCTGCAAGTAATTTATCTATGGGATATGCTCCAGTAACTGCTTTAGCACCTTTTGCAATTCCATTTGTTATAGGCGGTGCTTTAAATAATAGATCAGAAAAACAAGCTGCACAACAACAATCATTTGAACAATTAGCTAAAGATAAAAGAAATATACAACAATATACAAGTGGCGGTGGAGATAAAGGTTCTTCAGGACCAACTGCACAAGCTGGCGGATTTGCATCTGATGGTGGACCTGTAAGTAATCAAACTGGTAGAGGTAGAGTAGGATTTTAATTATGGCAAGAACAAGAATTAAACCTAGAAAAAGAACTGGAGATATTCCTAGAAGAAAAAAATATTATCGACCTACTAAAAAAGGTGCGGGTATGACTAGAGCAGGAATAAGAGCTTATAGACGAGCTAATCCTGGTTCTAAATTATCTATGGCTGTAACTGGTAAAGTAAAACCTGGTAGTAAAGCAGCTAAAAGAAGAAAATCTTATTGTGCAAGATCATTAGGACAATTAAAAAGAAGCTCTGCAAAAACAAGAAATAATCCTAATTCTAGAATACGACAAGCTCGTAGAAGATGGAAATGTTAATCATTATTTTCTAGCCTTAAAAATTAATTTTGTTATACTTTGTAGACTATGAATTTAATCAGAGATTTAAAAAAACAAATAGATGAAAGACGAAAGCAGGAATCTGCTAAAGTACAACTTCGTAAAAGAAGTATGGACTCTATAGCTAGACCTAAAGCTACAAAAAATATTACATCTAAAGATCCAAGGTTACAAGGAATATAATGGCTAAAGCTCCTAAGACAACTGGTGAACATTTAGTTGCTCTTTATGGACACGTCACAGGCTTAAAAAAAGATATTAATGTAATTAAAAATAATCATCTTAAACATATGCACGATGATATTGAAGGTTTGGGCGGCAAGATAGACAAAATCTATTGGGTATTATTAGCTGGAGTGGGGACTGCAGCATTATTGTTACTTGAAAAATTATTATGAAGGTAAGTGAAAATACACAAATCGGACTTCCATTAAGGAATCTGATAGGGCTTATAACTGCAATTGTAATAGGCGCATGGTTTGCATTTGGTGTAATAGAAAGATTAAATCAATTAGAAACTGCTAATAAATTATTTGAACAAGATTTATTAGAAGCATCAGCACAAAAACCAATTGATCAAGAACAGTTTATGTTATTAGAACATATAGCGGAAGGATTAGAAAAATTAACAATTAGAGTTGATGGTATGATGAATAATAGAGTCAATATTGAACGTTTACAAACTGATGTAGAACGACTAAGAATTGATGTTGAAAAATTAAAAGATTCAGTAAGAGCTAATTTAGGAAAGTTAAATGGTAATTCTCATTAACGAAGGTTCTTTACAAGAATACGACTATAACAACGAATACGCTGAATGCGAATGGAGGCAAAATGATAAAACTGGTATTTGCACTATGCCTATTTATCAATGGGGAACTTGTGGAACATCGAATTCAGGAGAGTTTATCAACTTGCCTAAAGATGAAACGTGAAGCCACTCGTAATATGGATATGGCTAATAAAAGTTTTATGTGTGGTGAAGTAGAAGCAGAAATCGTTAAAAACGTAGATGGTTCAGAGAGTATCCAAAAAATAATCAAATCTAAATAAAGACTTTTAAAATCAATATTTTTGTTTTATATATCTATTAGGATAGATATGGTATGCACCAGGAGGTATAGAATGGAATGAACATTATATT
>Ga0222719_10003786_pt1 | contig 13381 bp, 8 predicted proteins | sample C33_34DmetaG_FD_165039 | JGI IMG/M metagenome (GOLD analysis project Ga0222719, IMG submission 165039) | Estuarine water microbial communities from San Francisco Bay, California, United States - C33_34D | ecosystem: Environmental > Aquatic > Marine > Unclassified | place: USA: California...
ACTTAAACGAATTATGGATAGTCAGGAGTATAAAGAAATTTTAGACCTTCCTGCAGAAGAAGGAAGTAACAATACACTACGAGAATTACTTTCTACTTACGAAAAAGAGATGCAAATTAATAACGCTATTGTACAACAAGCAGAAGCAGATGCTGCTAAATCTGGATACGAAACAAGTCATTTTTACACTTTAAATGTTGACGAAAATGGTAATACAGAATTGTTAACTGTAGACCAAACAGATCTTGACACTACAAGTGGCGTCCTTGCTGATAGATTAATGGAACCACCTGCAAGATCTGGTTATTCCGGATACTTGTTAGGTGATGGTATTCCGCCAAACGGAGAAGCATTTGGGCATGGTATACAATTCCCTGCTAGTCCGTCATTACAAGATTATTTTTTAAGGACTGATTTCTTGCCAAATAGATTATTTCAATACGATGGAAATCGTTGGGTTAAAGTAGAAGATGCTGTACGCATGACATTGTCAAATACTAATGATAGATTGCATCAGAAAGGTACATTTATTAACAATACTAACACTGATACTATCGCCGGCGAAGTTGTTGAAGAACGTCAGAGCCTATCTGAAGCACTAAGACCTAAGGCGGATAACTAATGCAGCACTTTTATGATGGTCAAATAAGACGATATATAACTCAGATTGTACGTTTAATGAGTCACTTTACTTACAAAGACAGTAGTGGCAACTTAGTACAAGTTCCTGTAATGTATGGTGATATTACTAGACAAGTTGGTAGTATTCTACGCGACAACTCAGAAAATAAAATTCCTAGTGCGCCTCGTATGGGTGTATATATTACCGGGCTTGAAATGGATACTACTAGATTAGCAGATAGTAGTTACGTTAGTAAATTAAATATTCGTGAACGTGCATATGATTCTAATAATGATGAATACCTTAATGAACAAGGAAAAAATTATACAGTAGAACGTCTGATGCCAACTCCATATAATCTTACAGTCAATGTGGATATGTGGTCAACTAATACAGATCAAAAGTTACAAATATTAGAACAAATATTAATGTTGTTTAACCCTAGTTTAGAAATACAAACTACTGATAATTACATTGACTGGACTAGTTTGAGTGTTGTAAACTTAGAAAGTATTTCTTGGAGTAGTAGAAGTATACCAGTAGGTACAGAAAGTGAAATTGATGTTGGTACATTAACATTTAAAACTCCAATATATATTTCACCTCCAGCAAAAGTTAAACGTTTAGGTGTCATTAGATCTATTGTTACAGGTATATTTGATAGCGTAGGAGAATTAGAAGATGCTATACTAGGCGGCATTGCTATACGCGGTGAAGGACCAGTATCGTATAAAGGTGACGATGACATTTATATTAATCCTGAAGGTTTTGTAACTCCTAGTCAAGATGTACAAGCACACAAATCTCCACATTACCCTTATCACAGTGAAGAAGAATTAACAGTCTTTGCATCAACACACAGTCAAGCAGGATTATTAGTTTTAAATAACACTGCTCAACTAATTACTAAAGGTGTTGTAGGGCAATTAAATTGGAAAGCATATTTGGCAGATATGCCTGGAGTGTTTACGCCCGGGTTAACTGAAATTAGAATAAAGCGTCTTGGAATAGATAACGAGATTGCAGGAACTATTGCAATTGATCCAACAGACGACACTACTGCAATTATAAATTGGGACTTTGACACTATTCCAAGCGACACTATTATTACAGGACCTCTTGGTGATTCAGCAAAAGTTAATTATATTATAGATCCGCAACGTAACAACCCAATTGCATTTAAAAATCCTGGTACACGTATATTATTATTAAATGATATTGGTGACGCAAGTAATTCAGATGGTCCCGATGGTTGGAAAAATAATGACAATTCTGATTTTGTAGCAAGCATTAATGACATCGTTGAATGGGACGGTTCTAAATGGAACATAGTCTTTGATGCTTCATCTGCTACGAATGAAATCTATACTACTAACTTAAACACAGGTGTTCAATACAAGTATAATACTGATACTGCTGAATGGGTACTTTCTTTTGAAGGAGAATATCCAGTTGGCACTTGGCGCCTAAAATACTAAGATAACTATTAGTATGAATAATAAAATAGTTTGTAGTGGTGCCATCTTTTATTCTGTAAAGACCCAGCGTTTTTTATTCCTTTTGCGAAATAAAAAAGTGCCTAATATTTGGGGACTAGTTGGTGGAGCAAATGAAGGATACGAAACACCTTGGGAAGGGTTAAAACGAGAAATCCAAGAAGAAATTGGATCGTTACCTGTTATTAAAAAAGTACTTCCTTTAGAAACCTTTGTATCAAATGATACTGTTTTTAAATTTCACACATACTTATGTGTAGTAGAAGAAGAATTTATTCCTGAATTAAATGACGAGCATTGCGGATATGCATGGTGTGATTTTAATCATTGGCCAAAACCTCTTCATCAAGGACTCAAAAGTACACTTCAAAATAAAGTAATTCTTAATAAATTAAAAACTGTATTTCAAACAATTACATTGCTTGACAATCAGTAAAAAATATAGTATACTAATAGTATGAAAGTCTTAGTTATTGGTGATGTAATCACAGACAAATATATTTACGGCACTTCAACTCGTATGAGTCCTGAGGCTCCTGTACCTATTGTAAACCTACAGGAAGTAAAAACTACTGTGGGCGGCGCTGGACTTGTATTTTCAAATTTAAAAAACTTAGGTGTAGATGTTAAGTTACTTAATTTGTCAAATCCACAATGCATTAAAATGCGTGTAATTAGTAACGGACATTACATTACTAGAATTGATGAAGATTATATTACTGAGGGTGCAGATAAAACTATTCTGTCAAAAGACTTTAGTGAATATGAATATGTAATACTAAGCGATTACAATAAAGGTGTATTAGATAATACACAGGCTATTATAAAACATATTAATAGTTTTGGTTGTAAAATTATTGTTGATCCTAAACGTCACGCAGACAACTATCTAGGTGCATGGTTAGTTAAACCTAATGCAAAAGAATTTACAGAACTAGGCTTTGATAAATGGCAAGGTAATATCATTACCACTTATGCTGATAAGCCATTAGTTGCTACTATTGACAATGAAAAGTATGCGGCATTTCCAGACGAAGTTGAAGTTAATGATGTTACAGGAGCAGGTGATTGTTTTCTTGCTGCCTTTGTGTATGCATTAACACTTGGCAAAGATTACTTAACCTGTTTAGAAACTGCTGTTAAAGCATCAACAGAAAGTGTTAAACACGTTGGTACATACTTGCTTAGTAAAAAAGACTTAGAAGAAACTGTAGTATTCACAAACGGTGTGTTTGACATACTGCACAAAGGACATTTTGAACTACTAAAACAAGCTCGCGCATTAGGCACTAAACTTGTAGTAGGTATTAACAGTGATGCAAGTGTTAAAAGATTAAAAGGCGAAAGTCGTCCTATTAACGATGAAAAAACAAGAATAGAACAACTTGAAGCATTACCTTGGGTAGATGAAGTGTTTGTGTTCAACGACGACACACCGTATAACTTAATTAAAAGATTAAATCCTGCTCTTATTGTTAAGGGCGGGGATTATACTGTAGAAACTGTAGTAGGGCATGACTTAGCACCTGTGCATATTGTACCTACAGTTAAAGGGTATTCAACAACAAAAATTATAGAAAACAGCAGATGAAAATATTAGTAACAGGATATAAAGGATTTATTGGAAGCAATATTGCATTGTATTTGATGAATCAAGGACATGAAGTTGAAGGATGGGACTATATTCCTAATATTGTTCCTAGCACTGAAGGTTATGATTGGTGTATACACGAAGGTGCAATTAGTTCAACTACGTATACAGATGTCAATCAAATATTAGAACAAAACTTTGAGTTTAGTGTTCGCCTAGCACAAGTATGTGAAAATTTTGGCACTAACTTACAATATGCATCAAGTGCTAGTGTATATGGTCCAACTACACATTTTACGGAAGATAAAGATTTACTTCCACAAAGTCCGTATGCATGGTCAAAATATTTGTTTGATAGATTTATTAATCAATACGTTAACGAGTTTAATATTACTATTCAAGGCTTCCGTTACTTTAATGTTTACGGCGGTTATGGAGAAGCACATAAAGGCGATATGGCTAGTCCATATACTAAGTTTACTAAACAAGCAAAAGAAGATGGTATTATCAAAGTATTTGAAAACTCAGAGAACTATAAACGTGATTTTGTTTGTGTAGAAGATTTATGTAAACTACACGAAAAAATGTTTGATGTAAACACAAGCGGCATTTTTAATGCAGGTACCGGTGTTGCTAAGAGTTTTGAAACTGTAGCACAAGCCATTGCTAAAAAACATAATGCAGCAATTGAATATATACCAATCTTTGAAAATTTAAAAGGTCAATATCAAGAATATACTTGTGCTAACCTAGATAAATTAAATTCTGTTGTAGATATGAAATGGACTGATATAAAGGATTACATAAATGAGCACTGATACAAAGCGATTATCTGGAGTAGTTCAAAAGGGGTGGGGTTATGAATTAATTTGGGCCACTAACGACAAATATTGCGGTAAAATTATGTTCTTTGAAAAAGCAGGAAGTAAATTTAGTATGCATTTTCATAGAGAAAAAGACGAAACCTGGTTTGTAAACAACGGAAGTTTCCGTTTACGTTATATAGACACGACTACTGCTACATTGTACGAAAAAGATCTTAAAGAAGGTGATGTATGGCACAACCCTCCATTAATGCCGCATCAACTTATTTGTCTTGAAGACGGTTCTAGTATTACAGAAGTTAGTACACCCGATAGCGTAGAAGACAATTATCGTATTGCACCAGGTGATAGTCAGAAGGTAGTTGAAAATGGAAAATGAACCAGTAATCCGTTGGAGCTCTGATATTAAAAAATTAGTAGAAGAGAGCGAAAAAAATTCTAGCATTGTTATTGGCATTGATCGTGACGGTACTATTAATAAAGACTTAGGAACATATGTTACCCGGCCAGAAGACTTTGACCCTATACCAGGAAGTTTAGAAGCAATGGCATTACTAAGACGAAACAATTTCAAAATAGTTATTATATCTAATCAAGGCGGTATTGAAAAAGGTATTATGACTCAACAAGATGTTGACCGTGTGCATGATTATATGTTTAAATTATTAGGAGAAAAAGGATGTCCTAGTATCGATGCTCTTTACTACAGTGCCAGCAGCAGAAAAGGCGACGAATGGGCTAAACCTAACGTAGGTATGTTTAAACGTGCCGAACGTGAAAACAAAAATATTAAATTTTCTCGCGGTGGGTATTATGTAGGCGATAAGATTACAGATCTAAAAGCCGCAATAAAAATAGGTGCAAAACCTATTCTAGTTCGTACTGGTTATGGAAAAGAAACCGAAGAACTTATTAATAAAAGATTTGCTTATAAAGAAATTAAAAAAGTAACAACGGTATATGACGATCTACATTCTTTTGCTAAGGCAATAACACTCTAGTTTTAAATTCAACTGGTACGTTTCTAAAATTGCATTTAGATTGAATATAATTTTGTACTTTGTAGTATTCTGTATTTACTATCATTCCTTTTTCGTCGTCCCATTCAAGTAAATCTGCAGATTTCATAGATGTTGCACTTGTCATTGTTTTTGTTCCAAGTGCTTCGTTAATTTCATCTTGATACTTTGTTGATAGTTTGTGTAGTTGTAATCTATTTAATTTGTTTTTGTTCTTCCAATCTACAATTCCTTTTCCTGTAAAAAGGTCAATTGGTATTATTACTTCGTATCCGTAATTTTCTGGGTTTAATGCTATCTTACTGTTGTTACCTTTATAACGCTTATCGTGGATATCCAATTCTCTAATTCTTACACTTGTAGGTACAGTAGGATGTGCTTTAAACCAATCTACTGTGCTTTGTATTGATTCTAATGTATCTTCCGGTAATCCTAATATTATATTAATAAAAAATGTATGTGTAGGGAATCGTTCTCTAAGATAAATTAAAAATTCTTTTAACTTTTCTGGATCTGCTCCTTTTCCTACAGCACTACCGCTTGCTTTATTAAATGTTTCAACACCAAATGTAAATGATGTCCAGCCTATTTGATCTATTAGGTCAACCATTTCAGGTTTTGCTCTTAACAAATCTAATCTTGCATAACTCCAAAATTCAAACGGTATTCCAGTTTCATCACGAATTTCTTTTATGATTTTCATTTTGTCAACACTGTCATTAAATGTATCATCTACAAACATAAATTTTGTAGATCCATATCTTTTATAACGATTAACTATTTCTGCTTTAATGCTTTCTTTTGGTCTAATGTATGTTCCGGGACGTTTTCCTAAATGTGCAAAAGAACAAAAATGACAATGAAACATGCACCCTCTAGAAATTTCTATTGGAAATACTTCATCATCTTCAATAAAATCTATATTTGTATAACTTACAGGTATATTTCCTAAATCTATATTGTTATAGTCTTTATCAGCATTTACTAGTTTCATACCATTTAACATTGTGTAAGTTAAAGGTTGATTGTTAACTATGTGTTCGTGTATAGCAATGACAGCAGAATCTGCATATCCTTCACACACAATGTCAATGTCTTCGCTAGTATAATAATGTTTTGCTAGGTCTATTGAAGGGCCGCCAACAACTATTGGAATATTTTTACTTTTAATATGCTGAATTATACGCATCTCAAATTCTTGTGATGCCATAGTTAGCACACCGGTATTATTACTAGCCTTTGCTGATCCAGATTGACTCTCTCTTAATTTTTGTTGCGGTAAGGTAAATTTAGAACTAAAACCAATCCAGTCAATTGGTGTTAATTTTATTTTATTAAGATATTTTATTAAAGTTGTTTTAGGTAAAACTTTTTCCCAGTGCCGAAAAAAATCAATAACTTCTACCCTAACTCCGTGCGCTCTTAATGCTGATGCTATCCTATATGCCCCAATACTTCTATTGGGGACTTGAGGACTATCATTGAATATAATTACCATGCATTATGCCTGTGCTTCGCTCCACTTTAACACAATGTTTGCTGGTGTTGTAGTTCCACTAACTTTATACACGTTAATTGCTAATACATCAGGACCATTAGGGAATGTACCTCTACCACCTAACGGTGTATTAGTAATTTCTTTCAATTGGTCTAAACTTAGTGTAGAACGCTCTCCTGGAACCGCAATGAATGAGAACACAGTTTCGCCAGGCAGTGCATAAGGTGGTTGGTCAAATGTAAATTCAACCGTTCCAGTGCCATTTGCTAACGTACCCGTAAATGGATTATTAAATTGTACTTCATAGTATTGTGTTCCTGCCCATTCTTTTAACACTACTTTGTTAATAAATGTTGACGGAGGAAATGATACTGTTCCACCACTAGTTACACTAGTGCCGATTGTTGCTTGTGTACTCTGAAATGATGCTACATTAAGATATGCATAGTTTCTGTTTACTAGGTCTGTACTTAACGTAAGTTCATATGCATCAGTAGTATTTGCAGAAACAGTTCCGCTAGTTTTTTGACTTAATCTAAAGTATGCATAATTACCTGTTGGATCTACATATCCGCTGTTAACTACAGCACCAGTTACAGTGTTACCACCTGATATAGATTTACCAATAACAGGACTTAAATCTGTGCTACCAAACGTAGTTCTATAATCACTAGCATTTATGTAAATGTACTCAGAATTATTACCGCTGTTATATATTCCTGAATTTAGAAGTGCTGTTTGTGTTGCTAGTGCGGTTGCTGTACTATTAGTAGGAACAACACCTGTTGACCACTCTACAGAAGTACCCGAAGCAATCTGAGCAAAACTTGGCTGTCCACCTTGTGCAAATGTTGCTAGTCCTGACCAGCCAACATCGTTTGGATTAACAGGATAATTTTGTGGATTTAGTACGCCTTCAACAACAATACCACCTGTACCTGTGTCTGATGTAATTTCAATACCGTCAAGTAATAACTGCGCACGGTTTAACAAATCTCGTTCACCCAAATCTCCAATAACAGCGTTAGATACTGACGGTGCTAATCGTAATAAGAATGCAGTTTGTTTAGTTGTTGTTACTTGAACATCTGTTTCAGCGTATGAGAAAATATAACCACGGTCATAATCAAATCCGCCGTCTGTTAAGAACGCTGAACCCCAGTGGCTAATTAATGGCGTAATTGTACTACTGATTAAAATAACACCAGTTCTAGCAAGGTGTGTAGTTGCTTCGCCTGCACTATATATTCTACGTGATCCTGCTTGGAAGTTTGTAAATGTTGCACCTCTTGTTAAATTACCTAATTGGTTAAGAGATTTATTATTACTAGTAAAAGAAATAATTTCATTGTCAATATAAACAACTCCACTATCTGGGAAGAAACTCGTATCTTCCAATGTCATAGTATTCTGTGTACCATCAAGTATTGGTTCTGCAAGTTTACCTGGAGGTCCTTCATTAGTAACTTCGTAACGCACAGGCAAGTTACCTGAACGCATGAACGCCTCAGTATTAACGTTACTGTTACGCATTCTGTGACAGAATATAAAATTACCGTCTTGTCCACGTGCCATGTAGTCAATAAAACCAGCGCCGTACCATGAATATTGGATTCCAATCATCTGCATCTTAGCAGGATCCATGTCGTATCCACTTGGCCCTGTTCCGTCTAAACGATCTAAATTCCACTCTGATTGTTTGACTTTTTTGTCAAAAACTACCATAGCCTTAGCACCAGCAATATCATTAACTCCGCGGAAGTCAGGCGTTATGTATAATTCATTTTGATCTGTTACACTTGAAACGACGTGTGTCATACCGCGTATAATAATTCTATCACCAGCACTTAATTGATCTCTAAAACGCGAGTTAGTACCTGTAACAATATTTGAATCCGCATCAACTGCAATAGTTCCTGCTAGTTGATATGTACCTGTTCTTTGAACAAGATTTAATTGTGTTCCGTCATATTCCCAAAAAATTCCGTTTTGATCATCAAATACACCAGCACGTACAGTTGAACCATGCCAACTTACTACACTCATTTGAGCATTACGACCAAACACTGCATCTGTTGATCCTAAACGTCGTTGTGCGTATACTTGGAAGGTTCTTTCGTCTACCACATTAATAACTTCATAATCAAACTCAGGGGGTGTTCTTGTTTCTGGGCCGCTGTTATATCCTGGTGTTTCAATATCAATTAAACGAATAATTCCGCCTTCTTGCACACCGTGGTCGTGATCATCGGTAACAATAGTAATTGTACTTCCAACTTCAACGCCATCAGCAGTAACACTACGTAAATCGTAACTTGGTGCAAATAGCGCACCAGTTGTATACATAATACCTTTACCTGATTGGTAACGAATATACTTTTTACTTTGACGAATTGCTTGCGCACCGTGTTGTGGGCCACCTGTTCCTAACATAACGCCACCATCAAATGGTCTATGTGTAAAGAACGAATCTGGTTTTGGATACACAGTACCAATTATATTATTAGTAGAAGTATCAATTGCACCTGCGGCACGAGCTTGATAATTTATCTTATTTAAATCAGGTATTACTGAAACAATAAAAGATCCTGCTGCTAGTTTATGATTGTTAACGCCGTCATCACTATCTACTGTAACAATAAAACTTGAACCAGGAACTAGTCCATGACGATTTGGAAAATCAACCTGAATTGTTGCTAGTGCTTCGTAACTAATATCATCACCTGTTGTTAAGTAACCTGTTGTTGGTTCAGATAATGTTACTGTAGCAATTAAAGGAAGTTGTGTTCCTGCTGCAACTGAAGTATAATCAGCAGTAAATGTTTGAATAGCACCTGCTCCATCAACTGAATCGACAGTTATTGTAATTGCTTCTTCGGAAGTTCCATCTAGTGTGGCACCAGGTACACTTAAAATATTACCTACATCATAATTGACGCCGCCGTTGGTTAAGGTAATATTATACGAACCTAGCACACCGTCTCTATCAATATCCATAACTGCACCAGAACCTGTTCCTGGAACAAGGGAAGGTACTAAACTAGTAGCAAGATAATAATCACTTATTGCAGTGCCTGATATACTTGCAGATGTTATTGCGCCTCGGTTAGGCGAATTATCAGCACCAACTCCAGTTACAGTTATTATTGCGTCGTTAGTTGGTGAATCACCTAATAAATCAACACCGGAAACTGCAAATGTTTGTCCAAGGCCGTAATTCGCGCCATCATCGGTTATAGAAGTAATACTGTATGTTCCTGCAGAAATAGTAACTTCAAATGTAACGCCTGAGCCAATTAGATTACTAGCAGATCTATTAAGAACTGTTTGCGTATTTACAGCAGTACCTACAATATCAAATAATGTAACTCCGCCTAAACCGTTAATAGTAGATACTGTTAAAACTAGATCATTAGTGCCTGATGCGCCGCCTAATACCGAACCGTCAATGGTTACAGTATCACTAGGAGCAAAGTTTTGCCCAGGTGTAACAATGCTAACACTATACCCAGTTCCGTTTCTTGTAATATCAACTGTTAAGTTTACTCCCGAACCGGAAGTAACGTATCCTGGATTATTATATACAACAACAGCATCAGGCGCGGTGCCGCTAATTGTAAAGGTCAAAATCTCTCCACCTGTATCGACACTATCAACTGTAAATAATAGATCATTAGTAAAGTCTATACCATTAACATTCCAAACAGTACCTGCTACCTTTAATCGATCATTAACACTATAACCTGATCCTATACTGTTTAACGTTACAGAACTAAACACATTATCAGTAAATGTAATATCAAATGTTGCTCCCGAGCCTGTTCCCCCATCTGGATTAGGAGAACTGTTAATAACAGCATTACCATCAAAGCCAGTGCCAGAAACAATAGTTAATCCAGTAACTGTTGATCCGCTTAACGTGGCTACACGTAAATATAAGTCGTTAGTTGGTGATTCACCTTGCAATGACGTACCAGGAATAAAAAGATTATCTCCTACGCGATAGTTGTTACCACCTGAATTAATAGTATTAATAGTATATACGCCAACATTGTTTTCAACGTTAACGTTTAATCCAATACCTGTTGAACCAATATTAGTTGGAGAAACATTGGCATATGTTCCTTTATTTCCTATAATAGGAACTTCAAATGGATCGGAAAAAGATAATGTTGTAGGAGTTACTGTATCAACAAATGTAGCAACGCCGTCACCACGATCAGCACCTAAGTTTTCTACTATGCCAGTAGTATCTTCAATATTTAAAGTATTTTCACCTATTAAATAATTTCCTACAATAACAGGAGTTATGTATTCGCCGCCGCCAGCACTAGTATCAATAACACCAGTAACTTGTGTTCCTTCTACTAAATTAGCGTTTATTAACGGAGCACCAATACCTGGACTATCTCCATCAAACGGAATTCTTGTTTCACCTGCTTCAACATCAAGTTGTACAAAAAGATTTCCAGCAAACCCTGGATCTAAAACACTAAAGCCTTGAGCTGCAATGCTAAAGTTAGGGGAACCAATTGCTGCGCCAGTGTATAAGCCTGCTTTACGCAACTGTGTATAACCTGTTAATAAAGATTGGCCAACTGATGTTCCTACTTTTGCTTTTGCATAGTATGTAAATGTAATATCATCTATAATATCTAGTGCAAGAAATGAGCCTTCAGCTCGCGCTGAACCAGAAACACTTGGTTCTAATGCTTTAAGAGTAAATGGATCACCTTCACCAAGATTATGTGGTGCCTGGGTAACAATAGTAATTAAGGATTGTCCAACTCCGTCAGTACCATCTGAAGCATCAGTTGTAATAGAAAATATGTCCATTTCTGTACCTGGAAGTTCGTATATTGAAGGATAACCCCTTAATGTACCAATAGCACTCCACTTAGTAGGCTGTAGACCATATTCAAAGTCAGCGTCAAGCATAGCCAATGGTGGTGCAACACGCATACGTTCAATAGCATCTGTGCCAAAATCGTATGGTCTAATAGTTAATTCTTTTTCTTCTACAAATACTTGTATATCATCGTTTGCTGACATTGACGATGTATTGTAATTTAAGTGTATTGTAGTAATAGTGTCAGTTGTTTGTAAGAATTTTACAAAATCTTCGTCGTAACCTTTTCTTTTGTATGTTACAAAACCACCAGTTAGATTATTACCAAAATTATAAATTATTTCATTAGACGAAGTATTTGTAATTAACAGTATGTCTTCTAAATCAAATTTACCTTGTAATTTAATGTATCCTTTGCCGGTTGCTTCGTATCCCGGTAATGCGGACAATCCTGATGTAATAACATTAATAATAATGCTTGATAGTGCTGTAATTCTTCCTGAGGCTGTGCCTTCTGCTGTTTTAGTTTCATCAACAAATTGTAGTGTTGTACTTAACGCTGTATAAGATGCATCATTATTTAAAATATAAGTGTTAATGAGGTCTCTTATAAATCCGTGTGTTTGAATTTCAGGTTGTCGGTCACCATCAACTTGAGCAACTGTTCCGTCCCAGTAGTATTGAACAATCCTATATGTTTCTGAATTGCCGCCGTAACGTAAATCGTGTAGGTATGCATCAATGACATACCCAACATCTCTTTCACACTTAGTTTGATTATAAGTATAGCCTACAAATCCCGACGTACCTGCATCAACTTGTGCTTGTATCCAAGCAGTTGCTTCTTTTTGTATAAACTCTTTATTTTCGTTTATTAAAAAATAGGCGTTGGGATTTAAGTTTTCTAATGCACCAATGCCTGGTTTAAATACGTAATTTTTAATTTGTTTTTTTGCCATAATTTATAATCCAAACGCTACAGCCAGTGTCAACGCTGTAGAATCAACATAATCCTTGTTTGTTACCGACTCTGCACTTATTGGAACATTTTGTACTACAGCAGAAACAAATGTTGCTGTAGACGGAGTTGTTGATCCAATAGGTGTATCTTCAATAGTACTGTTATTTATAGGAATACTTAACCCCGAAGCATTTATACTTCCAACAAGGTTAGTACCTACTTTTAGTTGTATTCCTCCTTCACCGTTTATTTCTAAAGGAGAATTAATATCTTGACTGCTAGTAATTTCGTTAACTTGTAATATAGAATCGTTAGCAAAGATAATGTTGCCGCCAATTTGTAAATCTTTGGCTATACCTACGCCGCCGTGAATTCTTAATGCACCTGATTCTGGAGATGTTGCGTTTGTTGTGTTAAAAATTTCAACAGTATCAAATACTCCTTCAGGATTAATAATTTCTATAGTTCCTATTTCAGAACCATTTTCGTTTTTATAGAGTAGCGTATCAGGTGCAGATGGA
>Ga0222719_10003788_pt1 | contig 13379 bp, 9 predicted proteins | sample C33_34DmetaG_FD_165039 | JGI IMG/M metagenome (GOLD analysis project Ga0222719, IMG submission 165039) | Estuarine water microbial communities from San Francisco Bay, California, United States - C33_34D | ecosystem: Environmental > Aquatic > Marine > Unclassified | place: USA: California...
GATTCACCATGATATGTCGTACGCAGTGTATTCATGTCCTATTACTACTCTTGTTCCTTGGTAGTTCGTCCTCCTTTGCCTTTACGTCGGTGTCGTTGGTGACCCCTATGCCTCGGACCACCACCAAGTGGTATGCCCCAATGTCAACACACTCTCATTCATCACGTCTCAAAACAATGACAGTAGTATCCCTATCATTAAAGAAACAACAACGGACCGAACAAGACATTCGTCGATATTCGGGAACATCACGTGGATTGGTCCTCATGGCCATGGTCCTACTATTGAATATTTGGATCTTTTCCATTCCACCCGAATTTCGACGTCAAAAATTATGTCCCCAAGAAATTTACGACAACAATAACAATAATAATTGTATTACCGCACAAATGTGGACGGATCAAATTGTCGAGTATTATCGGAATGGTGGTGGCTTTCATTTGGATTTTTCCATTGATCCGACAACCTTGGCCAACAATCAAAAAGCCATCGATACTTTCTTTGGACGAAACTGAAACATGTCTTTTTCTTTCGTTACCAAAAGTTTCAACTAGCCTCTTGTTACCTATCTACTATGTATGGTATGATATACATACCCTTAGTATCAGAATAGTATAGTATTATAATAATTACCGGAATTCACGTCGTGGTCCAGGAAGATGATTGGGTCGATTGGCTGTCAATTTGATGCGTTGTCGTTCACTGTCAATATCGGATACCCAACTCCGAATGCGATCTCCAACCGACATAAACTCGGATGGGTGCGATCCATGATGATCGACCCATAGTGGATGATCCATAAAGTGTAAAAAACCATCCGTAATGGCACCGACTTCAACATAGGCACCATAATCCGTCACACGAACAATTTCACCCCATAATTCATCATCGATTTGTATATCTTCCAAGGGAATGCGGTCTTCCAGTTCCTCTCGTTTTTCCCGTTCCAATTCCACCAATTCCATGGGTAACATGGTAACTTGCAACTTTTTGAGTTCCGGACTGGCTGCACGGACACGAACGGTCACTTCGTCACCCGGTGTCAAGACTTGTTTGGGATGTTCCACAAAGACATCCCGAGAAATTTGTGAAATATGTAACAAACCATCACATTCGGTACCGACATCAATATAGGCACCAAAATTTACCAAGGATATGACCGTACCGGTCAATTCCATTCCCGGCGTTAATTCGGAAAGAGGGGTGCGTTGATCCAGAGGGGTCGGACGTTTGACACGCGACGCACGTTTTTTCTTTTGTTGTTCCTTCTTGACAAACATCATCACGCCTGAGATCGATAATGACAGAGTGAAAGTGATTACGAGAGAAAGAGTGAGACTTTTCATTCACATGGATGAATTTCACAACAGATATCCAACACGATGCCATTCTTTTTATTGTTGGTCGTTGGTTACGTACGTCGTTTTTTGGTTTGACTGGATTCATTCTTTTTCTTATTGGCAATGGCCCGTTCTTGACCTTCCTTGATAATTCTTTCTTTAATTTTGGGATGTAACTGGTGCCATTTGCTACTGCGCAATCGATGTACATCCGATGTATCATCCTCCTCATCCTCCTCTTGATCTTCGTCCTCCAAGAACAAATCATAATCCTCCTCATCGTCATCATCATCATCATCATCATTAACCCACGTAATGTTGTCGTCGACAATTTCTTTGGATACCATGGGTCGTACCCGTGTCGTATACTTTGGACTTGATGCGGCTGTGGTCCATGATACTTTGGTAGTTGGCAGTGATGGACAAAAGGCCGCCGTCGAAGTCGACAACGACACGAGAACCAGCGCCGCCAGTCCCAACGTAATGCTTCGCATGTTCGTACTGTCCTTGTTGTTGCACAGAAAAGAGAGTCTTTTTCAAAAAAATATATATATAATCGTGTGATAAAAGCTTGGAGGGTGTCTCCAAGAAAGTTTGACGCTTTGTTTGAGGCAACAACGTCGATGGAGCGAAGGGGTCGTCGTCGTGAATAATAATAGTGTTCTTTCTTTTTGATGTGTTGGTTTGATGGCGAGGGTGATTTTGGATGGTGGCTGGTGAGCCAAGATCCGTGCACTATGTGGCTTCTGTGCTTCTAAAAATATTCGTCTGGTCATCGTCCGTATGAGCTAAAAAGTTCCAGGTGGAAATGCAAAAAATGAGAGCCGACGACTCGCCATGACGACGACGAGCACATGATGGACACACAACCAAGTTCATTGCCAACGACCTAGTAGAGTAGCGAGAGTTCCGTGGTCCCCATCAAGACAGTCTCAGAAAAGTAGAGTGAACAAGGAACGGATTGATCTCTCTTTCTCTCTCTCTTTCTCTCTTTATACAATTTTACCAGAATGAACAGCCGAACGTCGTCACACGCCTGTTTATGGGTCGTACTTGTTTGCCTATTCGTATGCTCCATCACTGCTACCTTGGCGCATCGTACCACCCGTCTTTCGTCATGGCCCAAACGACCTTCCTTTGTACTACAACCCCTCCCCAATCGTGTGGGACGAACTACCAGTCTGGACAAGGACTTTTTAATACAAAGAATTCGTGGTGGAGCCGTACTGTCGGATGACGATGACGACGAATCCAATGTGAGTGACGATTCCGACTTTGACGACGAAGAAGATTTGTTTGGTTTGGACGACGAAGACGACTTTGGGGAAGGTGATTTTGATATGAATGAAAGTGATTTTGCCGAAGACAATACACTGGAACGCATGGTCGTGGCGTGGAAAAAGACACCACCCTTTACCAAAGGATACCTCACGGCATCGTTTGCCGCCACAATGTATGGTTATCTCTTTTGCAAGAATCAATTTCCATCACTGTTGTTATTGGAATGGAAACCTGTTTGGACGCGCTTGCAAATTTGGAGACTCCTCACGTCCTTTCTGAATTTTGGTCCCATGGGACTCGGTTACCTAATGACGTTTCACTTTGTGTGGACGTACATGTCCACACTGGAACGACTCAATCACAGTCGACCGTACGACTTTTGGATTATGATTCTCTTTGGACAATTGAGCATGTTGATTGGCTATCCACTGTTCAAACTCAGTCCGGGCTTTTTGGGTCACAATCTAAGCACGTTCTTTGTGTATATTTGGAGTCGTTACCATGAAGGCATCCAAGTGTCCATGTTTGATCTCTTTCTGGCGCGTGCCGAATTATTACCGTGGTTCTTCTTGGCACAAACATTTCTATTGGAAGGTGAATTGCCTGTATTGGACTTTTTGGGCATTGTCTTTGGACATATCTATCATCATTGTAAGACTGTGGGTATCTTACGAGCACCGGATGAACTTGTCAAATGGTACAATGGCAATTCGGAATTGGCGACCCGGATACGGAATCTGTACAAGCCCGTATCTGCCGATTTTGAATTGATTGGATAGCAAACCAAGAAAACAACAAAGTAGAAACACAAAGACAAACTTGCGATTGCTTACGAGTACGAGAGAGCTACCAGTCGATCGTTTCAATAGAGAGAGCCGAGAGAGATACCTGTCTTAACATCACACGATTCCTTAGCTGCAGTCTGCACTAATTCCAGACTAGGTCATCTTTCTCCCTAAAGGGAACTTTGACATTTGTTTTCTCTACAAGCTAGTCTAGTCTAGTCTACTAGAGTGGTAGAGTAGCGTGGAATGCATGAACGATGGGTGACAATAGTACCATAGCACGTTAGGCGAATCTTCGACGGACGACGAACAGAAAGAAATGAGTATGATGTCATGGTCATTAATGTCTGTTAGCGCGTCACGCTCGGTGTCGTCCGCTCTCGTCCGCGAAGACCTTTCGAAAGTTCGCCCACAACGGAGGACTGCTGGCACGCATGAAACGAAGCAAGAGTCTTTGGTGGCTCCGTTTCATTACCAACGACCGCAAGTCTCTGGAACAAAAAGAGTCTGCTCTCTTGTTGGGTGGAGGGTTCCACGTCTTGAGTGAGTGGCAGTGTCGGTTTGTTTCATTGCGTAACGACGATCAACCGCTGAGACCGACCAATCGTAACGAGCAAAGGATATCGTAACACCAAATTTAACGACACGCACACGGCGGTCGATTGAGTTGGGAGGAAATTTCGTTACTAGTGACAACAACAACAACAACAACAATCTACTACCATCATGCCGTCATCGGATGGAGGATTGGGTGCAGCCTTGGTGGGCGAAAAGATTATGATTAATCAACGACAAGTGTCGGTGTCCAAATTATTGGGAGAAGGTAGGGTGACTGTCGACTAATCTCGCGGACGCGAGAGATAGATACTCGCTTGCCGCAGCTCTCTTGTTCATTGTTACTCACAGAAAAGGTCCTTGTATCTTCCTTTTTCCATCATCTTGGTTTTTTTTTCATTAGGTGGTTTTTCCTATGTCTATTTGGTCAAGGAACTTTCCGATGCAGCCTCTGGACAATCGTTGAATAATACTGTTCACGGTGGTGAAGGTCGATCGGGAAGTTTTGGCAATGGTAGTTCCAACAATGTTGGGAGTCGACGATCCATTGGTAATGACAAGGGTGGTGGTGGCGAAAGACGAGAAATGGTACTCAAAGTCACATCGATATTGTCACGTCAACAACGAGATATTGCCGAAAAAGAGGCCAAATTATTATCGCGATTGTCACATCCGTCCATTATTAAAATGTACGACACCTGTTATCGAACCGTCACGGCATCCAGTGGGGGTGGACGACGAGGCAAGAACAAGGAACCGGAAAAAGAACGACCACAACATTTGATATTGATGGAATTCTGTGAAGGGGGTCATGCCTTGGATGTGTGTACCAATTATGTGGCCAGGGGAGAGCGCTTTGATTTGAGTACACTTATTATTGCCTTTGGGCAAATCTGTAATGCCGTATCCTATTTACATGCGCAACGTCCACCCATTGTTCATCGAGATTTGAAACCGGCCAATTTTCTCATCAAGAATAATAATTACAAACTGTGTGACTTTGGAAGTGCCGTCTTTGGACATGTGGATTTAAAGACGCAAAAAGCGCGAGTGGAAGCCGAGGAAGTGATTGAAAAGACAACAACACAAATGTTCCGAGCACCGGAAATGGTGGACCTGTACATGGCCAAAAAGCTTACGCAGGCCACGGATGTTTGGGCCTTGGGATGTTGTTTGTATTCACTGGCATTCTTGCAAAACTGTTTTGAGGAGGGATCCAATCTGGCCATTTTATCGCGAAAATACAAAATTCCAGACGACAACCCGTACGGCGAAGGATTGGTGGACTTGATTGACCGCATGCTAACGATTGATAGCAAGGAGAGAGCGAATATGACAGAAGTGATATTGTGCCTGTCGGCCATTTATTCTGGAAAACCATTGCCGCCACGTAAAGAGAGGACGAAAAGTAAAAAAGAAGGTGAGGGTAGCAGTCATGGAAGAGATGGATCCGACAAGGAGCAGGCTGCATCGTCGTCATCTGCAAAGAATGAACGTGCGGGGAAATTCCGTACTGATTCGCAAGGAATGTATGGACAAAATCTTGAGATTGATCCAACAGAGATTGCAAAGAAAGCCCCAGCGAAAAAGCTCAACCCCAATTCTGCAGCGGCCAGACGAAGAGCGGCGGCGGGAGACATGGAATTCGCCACCTTTCACTCGAAGTTTGACGAACAGGCTGCGCAACAAGCCAAAGTGGACAACCCAGATGCCGCATTTACTGCCGATACTAGTGCGTTTGCCGCTTTTGGTGGGGAACAACAACAAGGGTCAGGGTCAAAGTCGGACGGATTAGATTTGTTGGCATCCTTTGATGACCACGACGGTGGCGGCGCCGAAGACGTCATGGACGCCTTTTCCCAGAATCAGCAATGGGGTTCTGGCGATGGCGCGGATGCCTTTGCCAGCTTTTCACAGGAGTCTGTAGATCCTCCCGGGCAGGAAGCAGGCAAGTCGAAGGACTCCAAAGAGTCAAAGGAGGACAAAGAACAACGTCGACGGCGCAAATCTGGCTCCAATCGAACTCGCACTACTGGTAGTGGCGACAGTAGTGACCATCACAGATCAAGGGATAGAGGAGATGACAAGGCGTCTGCACCTATGAAAGTTCGATCCGGTAGACGCATGGGGCTTGCTACTGGACCCTCCATGGAAGGTGGAGAATTGGCAGAAATGTCAGAAGCTGTTTCAGGGGCTGGTGATGACGAAGCAAAGCATCAGAGTCGTCGCTCCTCCGGTGGTCATCGCAGTAGTAGCTCTGGAAGTGGAGGAAAAGTACGACGGACAAAGAGTAGTGCTGGTTCCGGAAGGAGATCATCGAACAAACGAGAGTAGGCAGTCTATGAATGTTTTTATTTCCGCCGCCCGTGGAGTGGACTTTGGGTAAAGTCATTATATTCCGGGATCTACTTAGCATTCTGTTATCTTGTCCCAGGTTTACTCATTAGAAGTAGCAGCAGTGCGATGATCACTTTTTATATTCTCCTCTCCATCCTGGAGATATCCAATCGATGACTCCTCCCTCTCCGACGACGAGATCGAGCCAATCTGTTGTGGACGTGCCGGTTCCTGCGGCGGCGTCATTTAGCGCATCGCCAGCCGGGCATGAGTTATCAATACGAGTGTATTGATCAAAGTCCAATCCAGCCTTGGCAGCGGCCTCTCGGACCGCTGGGACTGCTGCAGCCGGTAAGACGGGTTCTTTGGCATAGACAAACGATCCCTCGTAGTTTCCTTGTAGTGTGTGTCCCTTGTAGGCGACGAGTTTAAAGGGTGGGATACCCTTGCTACCATCCGACTCACCCAAGATATACCAGTTCTCACTAAACTCTAATCCATACATCTTTCCAGCAGTGTGCATGGTTCGTCCTGTTGGATTGTCCTTGTCCATGACCATGTGCTCTGTCAAGGCATTCTCCCAAAAGCCTCCACCAGATTCTTCTGGACGACGAACTCGAAAGAAAATACCCATGTCCAACTCACTATTATCATCTTTAGCCGCCTTAAAGGTATTGGATTGGCAATCAAACAAATCGTAGTTTGGATTGAGTCCTGTGGAAATAGAGAGATTCAGGCCTGTGAGGAAGAAGATACGATGGGATACCCTGCGTGAAATTCATTCCGAAAGAAAGACAACTCACCATCTGTCTTGTACCATGTACCAATCAGACTCTTGGGATCGAAATTTCGTACTGCCGTGGAATATCCCACATTTTCTGCTGAGTTGTCAATATCCTTGGGGACTTTGACACACTCCTTTTCTTCAATGGCACAACTGAGCCAGTCATTGAGGTTTTCACTACCAAATTCGGCAAAGCATCGCGTCGCACAGGACTGTTCTCCCTTGCACCGTCCCAGACAGGTAATTCCTTTGATACCACGCGGATTACTAAAGAGATTTTTTGTTTGTTCGCCGCATTCTTTAATAAAACAACCAACATCCGATTGTTGCATTTGATTCTCCTTGGCATATTCGGCGAATCCATCGTACGTTTGGTCGGCAAAGGCAACGGGAGCTACCGAAAAAACCGCACTTGACGCAATAGTAATACCAAGAAACGTTGCTGCTACCACAGAGGATGCCTTTTCAAGCCAGTCTTGGGTGTCTCTGTCTTGTTGCCGATCTTGATCGGCCAATCGAAGATGGGATTGATGGCTTGCGTTTGTTCTCGATACGAATGACGATTGTTTTGATGTCACGACAAAGGATTCTGTGGCGACCACCACCAATCCAGCGAGCGACAGAAAGAAGGCACTCGAAAGTCTCATGGTATCAGAGGCCTTCAGTGTTCGTTGGCGTCGACCTTGAAGGGGCTCTGTCGAGTGGTGGTTGAAGTTCCAAGGGTCGTCATGGTCGCCGTCCATCACGGGTTACGTCTTCCACGTGACGATCCACGTGTAAAACTTCCTCCGTTAGCGATCAGAATAAACTGTTTCCGTGACTCAATACCGAATGCGGTATTGTTTGACGCATGACAAGAGACTAAATCAAGTCGCAGAAGAAACGACAAATAAAGATTTTTCAACACAAGACAACCATCACATTGCGATGATCTTCGGACGACAAATGGTCGAGTTCCTGGTACCCGTTCCTCGAACTTGTATTGATTCTTTGGAAGCAGTATGAACTCTGGAACCTCCAGAAGTAGCCCATGGACATCCATTCTTATCGTTAGTGGAGCTTTTCTTTGCGGCTTGTCGACGGGCCTTGTCCTTCCACGAATCGGTCGTCTTCGTCGTCGTCGTCGCAGCAGCAGCATCTCCAAAAAACCAACTGACGATCCCCAAAATACGCACGTAGTTCGAGCTGGAGCTGGAACGGGAATTCGAGTCGACAAGGAAAGGTTAACAGTCTTCTTGACGGATATTTTGGAAGCAGCGGGTTGTAAGCCTAGGCGACATGCAGAATTGGTGGCCAAGGGATTGGTCTTTGCCGATCTTCGAGGTATCCCATCGCACGGAACCAATCGTTGCGATGCATACGTGAACGAAATTGCTGCTGGACTAGTAAATGGAGACAATGTGATACCAAGTATTATTCAAAAAGATGGCTGTTGTGCGACAATTGACGGGAAGAATGGACTGGGAGCCGTTACATCGCAGTTCGCAATGACAGTTGCATTGGAATTGGCAAAGGAATTTGGTTGTGCAGTAGTCACCTGTCGTAATAGCAATCATTACGGATGCGCGGGATACTGGGCACAAATGGCCTTGGAACAGAATTGTATTGGCTTGAGCTTCACCAACACGTCTCCAATAGCAGTTCCGACTCGTGGAAAGAAAAGGGCGATCGGAACGAATCCAATTAGTTTCTTCGCTCCAGCCGTCGCCCCTCAAAAGAACACCCAACCAGTCGTTGGGGACAAGCCCTTACTCAGGGATAGCTTCCAATTAGATATGGCCACAACTGTTGTGCCGATTGGCAAAGTTGAAGTGATGCACAGGATCGGAAAGTCTGTACCTCGGGGATGGGGGCTAAATCGATTCGGGGAAGACGATTGTACGGACGCCAGTGAGATTGTCAAACATGGTGGTCTGTATCCACTGGGGGGCTCGGAGATAACCGCGGGATATAAAGGCTATGGTCTTGGTGTCATGGTCGAAATCCTTTGTTCCATTCTTAGTGGGGCGGATATAGCCAGCGGTGTTGGACCTAACATTTCGGCCTGGACACTTCAACGTAAGGGACCCGTCGGATACAGCCACTGCTTCATTGTTATTGATCCAAGTCGCTTTGCCAAAGGCAGTAAGGCCGATGATGGTAGCTTTCAGGAACGGCTGGGACAGTACCTGGCATTGCTAAGGCAACAAGAATCCGCCGGCACTGAGAAAGATGCCCTTTCCAAGTCAGTGTTAGTAGCCGGCGACCCAGAGAAGGAGTATGAAAAGGATGCGTCGACAAACGGCGGTGTACTCTTGCACGAACCGGTGGCAGTGACACTCAAGGCATTGGCCGCCAGGATAAAGCTCCCCGCTAATCGAATACCGCGCGAGCTATTGCAGCTAAAAGATCAAAGAGATGGACTTACTGGTACAACGACCCACGTGCGACGTTCCTTGTATGAATAGACAGCATCCTATTCGATGAATGGTTACAGCGAATTGTCTGTCCATCTCGCTCCTAGCTCGTGAGAGACAATTGGCGGTTCCAGAGGTAGCCTGTGGAGGGACCTAACCTAAAGCCAATGCCTCGATAGATCGGTGCCGTACACTCCTAAATCTTCGAGGAGTCCTGGTGCGACATCTAACGTCGTCAAAGACATGCTCAGTTGCCTTGTTAGCTATTTCTTTGCACTATCCTTGACATACATCCTGGTGCGGCTACTCTCTATTTGTTGGACTATCATGTAATAGGAAGTAGCACAAGCACCATCCCTTCTTAGAGGGTACTGACTTAGTACCAAGTTTGTAGTGCGTGTCGCAGGTTGGTGGTGGCCAGTGATGACGTAAGCATCTGCTCCCAAAGTTTGTATCGCGAGAATTGGGGCTGTAGGGTGGCTGACGTCAACATTTCAGACAGGTGACGTACCACGTAGTCCACGTTGATGGCGAAGTACCTCACTAAATGCCGGTGCTTTTGATACCTTTCTTGATAGAGGCAGCGACGACCACGACACCAAAGACGTTGCCGTGGGCATGCGCAGATTCGTTTGTCGCCACTCGCAGCAATCATATTTTGCGTTCCTGAAAGTTTGAACCCAACCAATCGACAACTACAGTAGCCATGAACCAACACCGTCAACAACCTCTTGCCACTGCTGCCGCCGCCGCAGCCGCTCCTAGTCTTCTTACCCAAGTTGGTATGGCTGGATCTGCCGCCGTGATCACTGTCTCTTTCATCCATCCCATCGATGTTGTTAAGGTATGCCCGACCATCTGATGTATGCGCTGCAATTTCGGTCAGAAAGGAGAAAGATGATGGACGAGGACTACATTAAGCGGACACTTATACCTCTGTAGATGCTTGGGAGTAACGCCCATCTGATTGGCGTCTTCTTCTTGGGCTTTGCGCGAGAGTATGACATCGTATCGTTGGTCGAACGACCGTCGTTTTCCACGACTTATTCAGTTCTTCGTCCATCATGCTGGACCTCTTTTGCATACACCCAGCATCCATCGAACCAGATCTCACCTATCTTTTTCTTGTCATTTATTACGTTCGTCAGACTCGTATCCAGGTGTCTGCTGAGTACGGCGCTTTGGGAATGGGCGGAACCATTAAGAAGGTCGTCGGAGAGGAAGGTTTCTTTGCTTTGTGGAAGGGAGTCAATGCCGCCTGGTTGCGTGAGGCTTCTTACACTTCTCTTCGATTGGGTCTTTACGAGCCCATCAAGATTGTTTTCGGCGCCAACGAGCCCGACACTCCTTTCTTGAAGAAGTTTGCCGCCGGTAGTGCCGCTGGAGGTCTTGGATCGCTCGCCGGAAACCCTTTCGATGTCTTGAAAACTAAGATGATGACCGCCTCTGGTAAGGAGGTTCCCTCCATCACCAAGACTGCCTCCGATCTCTTCAAGAACCAGGGTATTGGAGGATTCTACCGTGGTATCGACTCGAATATTGCCCGTGCTATGGTCTTGAACGGTACGAAGATGGGAGTGTATGATCAATCTAAGGGATACGTCATGGCCATGACCGGTCTTCCCAAGTCATCTCTTATCACGACTTTCATGTCCGCCGTCACTGCCGGTTTCTTCATGACATGCACGTAAGTACAGGCGCATCGAATATGGTACATGGTTTCAGTCCTGCAACAAGTGAATGTGGTTTCTAACATACTTGCCTTCTTTTCTTATCGTTCCAGTGTGTCACCGTTCGACATGATCCGTACGCGATTAATGAACCAGCCTGCTGATGCTAAGATCTACAATAACGCCTTCGACTGTATGGTGAAGATTGCCAAGAACGAGGGACCTCTCACTTTCTGGCGTGGTTTCATGCCCATCTGGTCTCGTTTCGCTCCCACCACCACTCTTCAGCTCGTAATCTTTGAGCAACTTCGTGTCGTCATGGGAATGAAGGCACTCTAAAAGGCCTGGTTCCTACCCATGATGTAGATACTCAACTACCCGATACATGTGCGTTTGTTGGCCAAGGTCAACATCATTATCTACTACTTATAACAGTAGACTTCTAAAGATACCCAGAAATATTAAATTATTCAAAACCTTTTCCTTGCGCCTTGTACTCCCTATGAATCGAAGAAGATGGATTGAATATAATCATCATGTTATGACCTCTAGTCTGCGGATCAAATCTTTCACGGGCTCAACGACGGTCACACTAAGCTCTCCAACTGAAATGTGATAGAAGTTACAGAATGCTTTCAGAGTATTCTTCACAAAAGCGATCTGCCCGTTCCTCGTCTCCCCCGGTAGCTCAGCCAAGACCACCTCTTGAATTCGCGAGAGGAGATCACTGTCTTGCTGCGCCTCACTGTCGGCGATCATGAGCCAGGAGAGCAGAATGAAACCATTAGCTGCCAAAACAAGATTCTCGTGGTCCTCTTTGTCAAATTGCAATGACGAAGCCTTCGACGGTGATTCTCCGAATGTACTCCCCATCATTGCGTTTTGAAAACGGCGAGTCTGAAGGACAAGCCACTGAACCAGCCATGAGAGGAAACGTTCGCCCCCTCTTGCCTCCATTTCGTAAAAAGTTTTACGCGATCCGCCGCTTTCTACATAGTTCGTAAGTGCGTTCAGGCAACAGATGACTGAGTCGTACCGAAGCTTTTGCCCGTCCACTGAGAGAGACATGTTTGTGTCAGTTGAAATCTGCAACACTTGCGCAATGATGTCGATACCGGATTCTGAGGCCGAAGTCCCTGACAGCGATGTCCGAATTTCGAGGTCCCTAGCAGCTACTTCGTTCTCGTGAGTCAGGCTGATTAATATACGCAGAACCTCCGATGCAATATCGCCCCACGCGTCTTCGAACAACATGCCAGTATCCACAAGCCGCCAAAGGAAGGAAATAAGACCCACAATAAGACAGCCACCAAATTCTTCTGTCATTCCTTCCCGACAAAACTGCTTGCGATTCTTTGTGTGAAGGAGACACATTTCATCGATCAGGGTTACAATTGTCTTTGTTCTCATCAGTAAATGATTTAAACAACGACCACAATGATCTTTCGAGGTAGTATGAGTTTTCAGTAGTCTCATGCCACACCCAAGGGTTTCCGACAGGGCGAGAGAAAGCATTGGTATGACACCACTGTCTCCCAAGAGGGAATTTCGTCGCTCCAGAGGATTGCCACTCGGAACATCTTGGGTATGAATACAATCAGAGTTATCGTCATCCTGATCGTCATCCGATTCGTCAATTCTTCCGGTTACAATACGTAGCAACGAGACCAAAGGTAGCGCCTCGATCACACTCTCTCCTTCGCGCTTACAAATGTGATCACCGCGTAGCCCGCTTTCGCTTGGCAGTGTGCGAATGACGCGATTTGACAAAGTAGCAATGTTCCGATTCATGGTCTGCCACTGGCTGTCAGTAGACGCCTCCTCATCGTGGCTGTCTCCCGCCCGAGACTCGCGTCCAAGAACAGCGAAGCGAAAGTCGCGATCGACGTTCTCCTGTTTAATCCTCGAAGACTGAGAAGGGCTAACTTCTTCCTCGACGTCATCTCCAATGAAAGCACCCGAAGAAGTGAACGATGTCATTCCATGCTCGGGAATGGGCATCAATTGAGCCTTAGAGTAAAAACTTTGCTCCAGTCGCCGTTTCTTCTGGCGAATCATCCTCCCATTCTTGACAGGATCATCATCATCCTTCCTGGTATCACTAGAACCTTTACGTTCAGGTGAAAGAGCACCCGAAGACGCTCCATCGAGCTGCCGTTTTGCTTTCCGTCGCCTCCGCCCGGCCTTCGTTGGATCTCCATCAGATTCTTCACAACCTTCAGGGGCCGCCA
>Ga0222719_10003793_pt1 | contig 13367 bp, 23 predicted proteins | sample C33_34DmetaG_FD_165039 | JGI IMG/M metagenome (GOLD analysis project Ga0222719, IMG submission 165039) | Estuarine water microbial communities from San Francisco Bay, California, United States - C33_34D | ecosystem: Environmental > Aquatic > Marine > Unclassified | place: USA: California...
AAGGCTGGTCTTGATTGGACTGTATCTAAGCAGCCTGCATTCTTCCGTCATAATGGTGATGTACAAAATATTCCTGGTAAGGAAGTTCTTGTACGCGATTCTGATGGCAAAGTACTTGACATGGTTGGTAAAGGCTGGGAGCCTGTACAAAATGCAGAAGCATTCGACTTCTTCAATGACTTTGTTATGAATGGCGATATGAAAATGCACACAGCAGGATCATTGCAAGAAGGCAAACTGACTTGGGCACTTGCTAAAGTCAATGATGGCTTTGAATTATTCAATGGTGATAATGTCGAGAGCTATCTGATGTTCTCTAACCCTCACAAGTTTGGTTCTTCTGTAACCGTCAGCTTCACACCTATTCGTGTAGTATGTAATAATACTTTAAACATGGCTCTGCAAGGCGCTAATGGTAAAGGTGTACGTCTTACACACCGTACATCATTTGATGCAGACGCTGTCAAGCAGTTGTTAGGTGTTGCTACTGATCAGCTTGCTTCATACAAACAAGCTGCTGAGTTTCTTGGTTCTAAGCGTTACACTGAACAGGCTCTTACCGAGTTTATGATGCAGGTGTTCCCTAACACAAACACTAAAGCTAAAGATCCAAGTGCAATTTCAAAGACTGCTAAGGCTGCTTTGGATGTTGTTCATACACAGCCTGGTGCAGAGTTTGCTGAGGGTTCATGGTGGTCAGCATTCAACGCTGTAACATATACAACAGATCATGTTGTAGGTCGTAGCAATGATGCACGCATGCAGTCAGCTTGGTTTGGTCAGAACCAGACTCGTAAACTGAAAGCACTCGATAAGGCAATGGAATATGCTCACGCTGCTTAAAGATATGTTGACAAGGTGGGGGTTGAACCCCACCGCCCGTCAATGGAATAACATTAATGATTACACTGATGATGAAATAGTTAGTGTTGTTGAAGCAATAAATCCTGTTGACTTGAATGATATTAATGATGATTAAATAAAGGAGTATAATATGAAAGAAGGCGTAAAACTTCCCGCAGTTACTTTTAAAACTCGCGTGCGGGACGAGTCAGTAGGAGGTCCTAATCCATTTCGTTGGCAGGATGTAACTACTGAAGAACTATGGGGTAAAGGTCGTCATGTGATCTTCTCCCTACCAGGTGCATTCACACCTACTTGTTCAACATATCAGCTTCCTGGTTTTGAAGCATTAAGCAAAGAACCTGGAGAATCTGGACAAGGTCGTTTGGCTGATCTTGGTGTTGATACAATCTCATGTGTATCAGTTAATGATGCATTCGTAATGAACTGCTGGGCGAAAGACCAAGGTTTGCAAAACGTCAAAGTTATTCCAGATGGCTCTGGAACATTGACTCGTCAACTTGGTATGCTTGTTGACAAAGACAATCTTGGCTTTGGTTATCGTTCATGGCGTTATGCAATGGTTGTTACAGATGGTGTGATTGAGAAATGGTTCGAAGAGCCAGGCCGTGAAGATAATCATGGGGATGACCCTTATGGTGAGACTTCACCGGAAACTGTTGTGACATATTTGGAAAGTGCAAATGTCTAAAGAACAAGACTTCAACTTCAAAGTCTTCAAATTGAAAGAAGGCTTTGAAAACATCGAGTTCACTGATCGCGATGTTATAATCTATCGGATTTTGAAGGGTCTCAAATCTGATGAGCAGTTTATGTTGCTCAACACTGACGGAACCATTCGGATTGCGGAAGGTTTCTGATATTGGGTTGGTCGCCATAAATAGACTCGTGAGGGACCATGGTTAGTCCCTCAACATATAACAATAAGGTAGTATACAATGCGTTTTGATAATCCTATTATGGACCATGGTTTTGAATTTCCTGACATTGCTCAGTACTCAGATGTGAAGAGTGAATGGAGATTTGATGAAGAAGCCGACATATCCAATTTATACAAATTTATTGAACAGAATGATTGGACTAGTTTTGAAGCCTTTCTAGGTGAACTTTTCACTCGTTCAATAAAAGAAATTGGAAAGTTAGATATTGAAAATGAAGAAGATATGAAGATTTTTGATCGGATTAATGTCACGCCAGGTGAAATTAATCATGGTCAAATTTGGATGGAAAGATTAAAACATTTTTTCAGCTTCTATCAAACATTTGAAAAAAATAGTCAACAAATAGATTCAGCACCATTTAGTGATTTGTATACACAAGGTGTTCATGTTGGTAAAGTAAATGTTGATCGTTTAAAAATCAAACTTCAACAAGATATACAGAGATTATTAGATGTTGCGGATTGGAGACCACCACCTGGAACCTTTGACAGAGCTGCACAACTTGGACCAAATATTATTTCAGAGGTACAAGCATTATATGAACAAAATGGTTTCATTGAAGCTGCATCAGCTTATAATCAAAGGCAAATGAAAATTGCAAACGTAGTACTACACATTGCAAAGCCAACAGATCAGAATTACAAACAATTTCTATATGATTGTCAGAGCGTTCCAAAAACAACATGTATGCATATTGATCCAAAAGAAGATGTTATCAAATCGATGATCTATCTTGAAGATGTAGATAAAGATACAGGACCATTTTCATATATTCCTGGATCTAATAGATGGGTTCACGATCCATTACAAAACTTATTAGGTCGAGCCATCTCAACAGGTAGTTATTGTGATGATCCAATCAAACGTAAAGGTATTTTTAGACTTCCCTCTAAGCTAAGAGTATCCCACAATTTTGGACGTATTTTAGAAGATGGATCAGAAATGTCTGATGCATTATTAGCTGCAGAATGGAAGATTGAGGGCGAAACAGGTACTGCTATTCTTTTTGATCCAGGCGCAGGTATCCATAGAGGTGGTATCTGTAATACTGGAACAAGAGTTGCATTACAAGTATTGATGAAATAATAAAATGGATTTATCACAAGAAGTATTGAATCGCCGCGTATTCAATCAAGAAATTTACAATCTACACAGCAAAGAATTTATGTTAGGTCAAACTGCAAAGTTCATTGATCCAATGAAAAATGCAATGGATATTGGTGCAGCTGTTGGAATGTATACCACATTCTGGGCACAAAAAGCTGCAAGGGTTCATTCGTACGAAGCAGTTCCAGCCGTATATAAACAGTTAGAGAAAGTTAAAGAACGGTTTGACAACGTATCAACGTATCGACTAGCTGTAGGCGAAGAGGTAGGCTTCACGACGTTCTATGTCGATGACAAACGTCTTTCAAATAGTGGCTTTACTGATCTAGTTGGTGGTCAACCCATTGAGGTTCCAGTCACAACAATCGATGCCCAAGACCTATCTGATGTTGGATTTATCAAGGTTGATGTTGAAGGGCACGAGCTTGCGGTACTCAATGGTGGCCGGGAAACTATTGAAAGGGATCGTCCTGTATGTATGGTTGAGATTTATCCTAAGTTCAACCAGGGCCCTGTTTCTGCAACATTCGATTGGTTCTTTGACCGAGACTATAAAGCATTCTATAATGTCCGCGGTGTCGGACTTCAACAAGTCAATGGAACTATCGATGGTGTAAACATTGCATCTGATGAAGCAATGATTCAACAACATGATGGTGATTTTCTATTTGTTTCAAAGGAAATTTAATGGCGATCTATTTAAAGAATAGTGTGTTCATTCATATTCCAAAATGCGGCGGCCGTTGGGTAAAGCAGATGATTGAGTCTCATGTTCGTAGTTATGAGTATTCAGGTGATCCAATTTATGATGCCCATGACTCACCAGACGAAAAAGGTCGTATGCCTTTTGCTTTTGTAAGAGAGCCGGCAACTTTTGCCCATTCTTTATGGCATCATAGAGCGAAGAAAAAAGCAAATAAGTTTGGTCATAAGTTTAATTGGCAAACATATATCCGTATGGAAGAAGAGTGTCAATCTGAAGACTATGAAACATTTATGAATAATGTTGCAGACAATCCAAATGCTGTTGTTGATTACTACTATCACTACATCGGTAGGTATGAAAAGATCAGAATAGGTCGAATGGAATATCTTGCGTCTGACTTTTGTCAGTTTCTTAGACAAGACAATGAAGATGCTGATTGGAAAGAAATTGCAAGGCAAGGTCCTTCAAAAATTGGTGTAGGAAACGATCAATCGCCTATTCCTGGTGATCTTAGAGTTCGTATCAACAGAGCTAATGAAGAGTTTTGTCATCGGTTTGGTTATCTTAATGTCCTCGATTTTTAGAACAGACTTTCCGTTTGAAAATCCTTTTGTTGATAGGTGGGAAGAAGTTAGAGAAGAATGGCTTACCAGAGGCGATTCATCTTTAAGTTATCTGGTTCCCTTTCCAATGAATCCAACTAAACAATTACGCGACCAACCTAAATATTTGGTTTGGAATGTAGCTGGTGCAAATGCCGCTGATGGGATTGCTAAAGTACAATCATCACGTAGAAATAATTATATCAAACGAAAAGGAATAAGTTATTGGGGTGGCTCTGGCATCTTCGACAGAAAGAAACTAACTGATGATATTGAAAAAAGATTTCCTTTGACTATTAGTTTATTTAAACAACTACCGCCCATAGTTACAACAGCTGGCTTTATGACAATGGAACCAGGATGTCAAATTATGCCCCATATGGGTGCTGATATTGGTGTAATGAGAACTCATGTGTGTATTGATATTCCTGAAGGTAATAAATGTAGATTGATGGTTCAAGATACAAAAGATGTATCCAAAACACATATAAAAATTCAAAAAAATGGCGATGTGTATTATTTTGATGATGCACCATTGCATTGGGCAGGAAACGCTACTGACAAGGAGAGAACAATTTTAATGTTTGACTTTATCTCTGATCCTATTCTAGCAGCTAAAAATAATGTACATTCAAATATATTTTGATGTTGACCTTAAAGTAAATAGAGATTATTATATAAAAATGACTGCTATCAATGATAAAATAAGACTAGCTGTATATGAAGAGTTAATACAATATTGGAATGATTGTATTGATGAACATGAAGAAAATTATAGCACTCTAAAAGATCATTGGATAGATGCACAAATTTTTAGTTTGAACTGTGCAATTGTTTGTATGGAAGAACTGATTAAAGACTATAAAAGAGAACAATCTAATAGGGAACTATAATGGGAAAGAAACGGTCGAGAGACTCACAAACATCTAAAGGTCAAAGATCAAACGTAAGCAAAGCCACACGAAAGCTGCAGCGTCGAGCTTACATGGAATCGTTGGATCGTAACTTGAATCAGATAAAAGCCTGGAAGGCTGGTAAGCGAGTAATGCTGACAGTACCCAATCCAAACAAAAATGAAACAAACAAACGGTTTATTCGTGTTGAAGCCAAACAGTACATCGGAGCACCTGGGGGAGGGTTTATTATCAAATGAACAATCAACCATACATTAGAGTGTTTACGAAGCCTGATTGCCCATTTTGCGTTCAGGCAAAAGACCTTTTGTCAGCCAAAGGGTTTAGTTATTCCGAGTTCGAACTTGGTAAAGATTTGACTCGAGAAGAGTTTATTGAAAAATTCCCTGACGTAAAAACTGTACCATATATTATTGTAGGTAACAATCATGTCGGTGGTTATAAACAATTATTAGAAATGATTGGAGATTTTTAATGGGTTTAAATATTGTTGATGATAATGCAGCAGTTGCTGATGAGGGTGAATTTACACTTAGCTCTGGTGCAGTTGAAAAGAATGAGCTCAATGTCAAAGCTCAAGGTGGTACTGAGATGATGCAACTGGAACTAGCTCAAAGGGTTCCAGCTGAACTTCTATCTAAGTTTCAAATAATTCCATCTCGTGTTCGCGATATTGATCCAAATAAGATTCCAATTCTATGGTGCCACGATACGTGGAATGATCCAGAGAGTGCTCATTTGAGTAACGAAGGATGGAAGAAGTTTGAACGCATTGTGTTCGTATCACACCATCAAAAAGACTCTTATATGATGGCGCATGCCATTCCTCCTTCAAAATGCGTAGTATTGCAAAATGCTATCAACCCAATTGAGATGCATGAAAAGCCTAATGATGGTGTGATTAATTTGATCTATCATACTACTCCTCATCGTGGGCTAGAACTCCTATATCCTGTGTATGAGAAGATCTATGAGAAGTTTGGTGATAAGGTTCATCTGGACGTATTCAGCTCTTTTGAAGCGTATGGGTGGCCTCAACGTGATGAGCCATATAAAGAATTATTTGCTGCTTTGGAAGCACATAAAGGCATCACATATCATGGTTTCCAACCTAACAATGTCGTTCGTGCTGCATTGAAAAAAGCTCACATCTTTGCGTATCCAAATATCTGGCCTGAGACTTCATGTATTGCTGCTATTGAAGCTATGAGTGCTGGATGTCTCATTGTTACAAGCTCATTAGGAGCATTGCCAGAAACTTGTGCAAACTTTGCATACATGTATAATTATAATGAAGATGTCAATACTCATGCTCAGATGTTTGCTGGTATGTTGAATAATGCAATTGAAACAGTAATGAATCCTGAAGTACAACAAACATTATACAATCAGAAAGCATATACGGATCTATTTTATGATTGGAGAATGCGTGCTATGCAATGGGAAGGATTGTTGAAAGGTCTATCACAGTGAGTGAACATATTAGAGAAGAAACTTTGATAATGGATGAAATTGAACGAGATGCTGACCGTGTTGAGACTATTCTAGCATCATGGTCAAAGTATGATAAACTTAGAGCATATAATGAAATGTCACAGATCATTCAACTACTTGAAAATGAAGTAGGAGAAGGTGCTGCTTTTGATTTGTTAATGGCACTACGATCCAACCTCAAAGTTTTTGAAGATGAAAAGAAGTGACAAGTTTGTTGAATGGTTGAAGGATTGGTTTGTCTATGAGTCTATGACAGGCAAGGATGGACAACTTAAACTGTATCGGTTTTATCCTCTAATTACTAGAAGATTTGTTATTAATGTGATCTATTGGGAGTATGATGGAGGCTTTCATAATCATCTGTGGCCCTTTAGTAGTATAATTCTTTATGGTGGTTACAAAGAACATTTTAATGACGGTAGTAGTAAAATCAGACGAGCACTTTCTATAGGTAGAATGAAGAAGGATGATTTTCATACAGTTGAACTTCTAGAAGATAAATCAATTTCAATAATGATTAGAGGAAAGCAAGTAAGACCCTTTATTCAATACAATATCAATGGCAGCGTGATTAATGAAGTTAGATATTGGAAGGATAGAGGTTATACAAGACATGATATGCTAGATGGGATGCAGGGCCATTTACCGAGAAAATGGAGAATGCCTAAATTATTAGTAAAGATTGTTGATAAGCATAGGAATCCATTAGATCGTGAAAAATACAGGTAAAAAGAAAAGAAAGATGTCAGAAGAGCAGCGCCAAGCTGCTATTGAACGTCTTGCCAAAGCTAGAGAAAAAAGACTTGCTGAAGCAGGTCCACCACAGAATGTCCATCCGGATGTTTATGCGCTTCCAGATGATCATATGTTATCTCTAAAGAATGTTCGTTCATGGATAAAAACACAAAAAGAGCTTTTGGGCCCTGCACGCAGCGCTTTGAGGCATAATCAAAAGGGTGCTATTGCAGAAGTTGCAAGCATTCAAGCATATATTCGCCACTGTGAGTGGTATTTAAAACATGGAGACTGGATTGATGATTTTTATGGAGAATATCAAGATAAGAAGATATCATGGACAATAAACCCATAAATAATGGCATGACGAACATTATCAAGTTTCCGTCAAAACAGATGAGTATGTCCCACCCCGAACTTTCTAACGAAGAGAGGGAAGCACGACTACTACGTGAGAAAATCCTCAAAATTGAAGAAGCATTAGAATACGTTTCGACAGAAGCAATTGGAATGGTTTATCGTATGGGTTTTGACATTACAAAAGAAGATTATGTTAAGGATGTAACATTAATTGTTGATTCGTTCCGTTCTTTAATGTATAAAACAATGAATCTGGATCATCCAGTGCATGATTTTGTTGACAAAAATTACAAAATGCAGGATAGTCCAGATGGTGAATATGCCTTCAATCCTGAATGGCAAGATGAGGAAGTATTGGACTAATTTATTATGGCTATATTGATTGACTACTCCCAAGTTGCTATTAGTAGCATTATGGGACAACTAAACAGCCGAAACTTTGATGGTAATCTTAATATTGATTTAGTACGTCATATGATTCTGAATGGAATCCGACACTACAATAAAGAGTTCAAAGAAAAGTACGGTGATGTGGTTATCTGTTGTGACGATAGACACTACTGGCGAAAAGAAATCTTTCCTTACTACAAAGCAAATAGAAAGAGCGACAGAGCAGCTTCTGATTATGACTGGAAGTTGATCTTTGATTGTCTTGAGACTGTTAAGCAAGAACTTCGAGACTACTTTCCTTATAAAGTAGTGCAAGTTGATCGTGCAGAAGCTGATGATATCATTTATGTTCTAGTGAAATATCATTCAAGTCCTCTAGAAGGTGGGTTTGAATATGAGCCTTGTATTATTATTTCAGGTGATAAGGACTTTATTCAACTACATCGATATGGGGATACATCACAATGGTCACCAGTACAAAGCAAATGGGTTCGTGGTAACCCAGATAAATATCTTCGTGAACATATTTTGAAAGGAGATCGAGGTGACGGTATCCCGAATGTAATGAGTAAAGATGATGTATTCGTTGCATCAGGTCGCCAAACACCTCTCCGACAAAAGAAGATAGATGAAATAAATGCAGACCTTGAGGAAGGTGAGCTTCTTTATGCTGCATCATGGTATGCAAACTACTGCCGTAATGAACAGCTTATTGATCTAACCAAACTCCCTGATGAAATTAAGAATAATGTCGTTACAGAGTATCATGGGCAAACAGCAGGTGATAGGTCTAAGATGTTTAACTATTTTGTAAACAACAAACTAAACATATTGATGGAATCCATCAATGAATTTTGAGGTATAAAATGAAACGCTCGTTAAGTGAAATTCTAAAAAAAGCATCTGCACAAAAGAAAGTTGCAGATCGTGTTGGTATCCTGACTCATAATGACACGGCTACCTTGCGTAAAGTATTAAAGTATACTTTTAGTGAAAAAGTTACTTTTAATCAACTACCAGAAGGCTCTCCTCCTTACAAACCAAACAGTTTAGTAGATCAAGAAAATGTCTTGTTTGCTGAGACTCGTCGTTTGTATTTGTTTACTGATGGAGGTAACCCTGGCCTTCAACAGGCTAGAAAAGAACAATTGTTTATAGAGATTCTTGAGAATGTTGATCCAGAAGATGCTAAGCTATTGATTGGGATGAAGGACAAGAAATTTCCTGATGAATATAAAGGTATTACCAAGTCAGTTGTAGAAAAAGCATTTCCAGGTCTATTATGAAACCAATTGTAATTGTTGGTAATGGTCCTTCACGTGAAGGATTTGACTTATCTATTTTTGTGGGAAAAGCTACTACTATAGGTTGCAATGCAATCTATAGAGACTTTCCTGATGTTGATTGGATTACATTTATTGATGAAGGTGTAGCTGAAGAACTGAAAAGGGAAGGGTGGCCACCGTCTAAAACGATTGTTCCATTACAAGATGACCTTTATGAGCCAGCTGAATATAACCCTCCATATAGATTCAAAAATAATGCAGGGGCTCTTGCTATCAAAAAAGCTATGGAAAATAAACCTCCTATCAACAGAGAACCAGTTTACTTAATTGGTATTGATTGTTTTCTAGCTGAGGGTGACTTTCTTGGTAATGTATATCTTGGTACTGAAAATTTTGACTCTAAGGTTTCATTTGATGACCAAATAAGAAGAGTTAAATATATAGATTGGCTATGTGGTCAATACCCTTCTCAAAAGTTTGTTATATGTGTTCCAGATGAAACAAGTTTGTTCCAAGAAGTACAATCTTCTAATATTGTTGGTCTTCCGTTCAGTAAAGTAAAAGAAAGGTTTGAAAATGCCTAGATATGCGTTTGAAGATCCGGAAACCGGTTATCAGTTTGAAGTAGATATGAAGTATGAAGAGATGTTGGAATTTGTAAAAGAACATCCATCATTGGATCCAATTTATAAAATAAACTTTACATCTTCAAGATATACAGATGGTCTAAAGAACGATGATGGTTGGAAAGAAAATTTAGCACGAATAGCTGAAGCGCACCCGGATGGTATGCTTGCACAAGAAGGTCATAGAAAACGATCTAACAAAGAAATTAAAACTGCGGAAGTGATTGCCAAACATAGAAAAATTACTGCAGCAAAAAACAAATCAAAAAAGTGAGTTGGGATCCGATGAGCGTACAATCTAAACTAACAAAAAGAGAACGCCGCAGACTTAGAAGAGAAGGTGTAGAAGACCTAAACCCAAGAAACAAACAGAAGCAAACTTTTAAAATAAAGAACATCCAACCTATCACAGCAAACCAGGAAGTGGTGTTCGAGGAATGGAATGATGGACAAAATCTCTTATTGCATGGAGTTGCGGGGACTGGTAAAACATTCCTTGGATTCTACCTTGGTCTCACCGAAGTACTCGAAGGAGACAGCCCATACAACTCAGTCACAATTGTTAGAAGTGCCGTTCCGACAAGAGATATGGGATTTCTACCAGGTAACCTCAAAGAAAAGTCTAGAGCCTATGAGCTACCATACTATGCAATCGCTACTGAGCTATATGGACGAGGAGACGCTTATGAAATCCTTAAAAACAGAAACGATGTCGAGTTCATCACTACATCACATGTCCGAGGTGTAACTCTAAACAATACAATAGTGGTTGTAGATGAGATTCAGAACTTAACTTTTCACGAACTTGATAGTATCATTACAAGATGTGGTAAGAACTGTAAGATTATTATGTGTGGTGACTTCAGACAGAATGACTTAGCTGATCAAGGTGAAGTATCAGGCATCACACAATTTATGAAGATTATCAAGAAGATGAGTATGTTTTCGTTTGTAGAGTTTAACAACGATGATATTGTACGATCAAAACTTGTAAAAGAATATATTATATTAAAGGAAAAGACAAATGGGTCTAGGATTTAGAGACGGGTTTGCCCCAATGGTTACACAGGCTCAGTTTATACATAAACCATGGGATTATCAACTTGAGCTATCAAGTGAGACTAAAGATGGTAAACGATTCTACACGACACCTGAAGGTAATAATTATCCTTCCGTTTCTACTGTTGCTGGTCACTTCTCTAAAGCTGGTATTATGGCTTGGCGCAAACGTGTTGGTGCTGAAGAGGCTAACCGTGTGTCTAAACAAGCTAGTACACACGGAACAGCTGTACATAGTATTTGTGAAGATTATGTCAATAATGAAGAAGACTACTATAAGAAGAAATCACCTGCTAACATTGAGGCCTTCAAAAAAATTAAGCCGTTGATGGATCAGAACATTAATCTGGTATATGCACAAGAAGCAAGTCTATATTCAGATTATCTTAAAATTGCTGGACGTTGTGATCTGGCTTGTAACTGGGATGGAGTAGATTCAATTGTCGATTTTAAAACATCACGTAAAGACAAACAAGAAAAGTGGATTCAAAACTACTTCCAACAGGCAGCAATGTATGCGGTTATGGCTGAGGAGAGAACTGGTATTCCTTTCCCTCAGATCGTCATTTTAATTGCTGTAGAAGAATCTAATACGCCGCAAATATTTGTTAAGAAGCGTAATGATTACATCTATGATGCTATAGATAATATTAAGACTTTCTATAATGAAGTGTTAGGTGGTTGGAGTGCAGGACACTGACAGAATAAAAATTACTGTACAAAGAATCAAGAAGGAAATTGATCGCCTTAAAGATGTTGATGTACCTTTGATTGAAGATAAAGAAGAGGTAGTTTTTAAAACAACCTTTCCTTTTGACAATTATATTGCAAATAACTTTGATGCTATCCATAGTGAATTTTTACAGAAGACGGAACAACTTTACAAGTTTTTTGAATCTCATCCCAATAATTATATTTCAGATGGTGAATATGAAGTAAACATTGGAAAGTATTATACCTATCCTTTGTATGAAAATAGAAAACCAAAAAAATGGTTTAAAGCTATGTTTCCAGTCACATTTGAGCTGCTTTCAAAAACACCTGAGATCATTAATGCTGCCTTCGTTATTGCTGAAGCTGACTCGGGTGTTGCACCCCACTATGGACCCAAAGCTGAAGACCCATCATGGCCATGTTTAAGAGGACAGTCTATTATTCAATCAGATAATCAGTCTTTGCTATGTCAACTGAAAGATGACAAAATATATTTAAAGAATCAAATAGAGGGTGATAATTTCTATTTTGATGATACTGATCTACATTGGATTAAGAACTATTCAAACAACAAAAGGGTAGTTTTACTTTATGACTTTGTTGTCAATGGCCACGATAAATTAAAAAATAATATCTACAATCTAGCTCTTCACAAGTAGCATATTTTCCAACTAATAGCATTTGTGCTATAGCTAAATACCCATATGAGTGAGATGTTTGCCTTAATCGGTGAGGTGGGCTTTCCAATCGCTATGGCTCTTATCGGTGGCTTTTTTATTTTTCTAACTGTGAAGTATATTTTGGAGAGCGTTGTTGGTCAAGTCAACAGCATCCATGGTATAGTTGGATCCCTCGACAACCGCGTTAAAACGATGAATCACGACATGATTCGGATCGATACCACTATGTCTAACATACTTGGTATACGGCCGGATCTTGACCGTATTGCACGTGCTGATGGGAAGAACGATGCTAGGAGAGACTGATGGAGATCGCTAGCTTCATTAATGAATATGGATTTCCAATTGTAGCAGCTGTTGGCATGCTGTGGATGATTTATTTCATTTGGAAGTTTATTACAGAACAGATTAAAGTTAAACTTGGAGAGACAAGTACTACGTTGATTGGTTTGATTGACCGGATAAGAATGCTTGATAATGATATTATAAGACTCCAGCAAAAATTGGATACTGTAATTCAACTGAGAGAAGAGCATGATGAAAAGAAACGAAAGTGAACAGCGCGCTTGGGACATGATGGTTAAGTCTAACAAGATTAAGACTAATTTTGAGCCTGTGATATGGTTTGTATTGGGATTATGTTGGGGACTTGGTTTGTCCCATGCAATCGCCGCGCCAATTGAGCATAACTTTAAGTCACCATCATTTAGTGGTATTAATCAGTCATCACACTACCTTACGATTGAGAATCAAGAGACATCCCGTAAGGATGCATTAAAACAAGAAATTGAAGATCTAGCAAAGCAAGCAGAACGAGATGAACAAAATACAACGCTAGCAAAGTTTATTCGTAATGTTGAGAGTAGGATTTACTCTACATTATCCAGAC
>Ga0222719_10003797_pt1 | contig 13354 bp, 9 predicted proteins | sample C33_34DmetaG_FD_165039 | JGI IMG/M metagenome (GOLD analysis project Ga0222719, IMG submission 165039) | Estuarine water microbial communities from San Francisco Bay, California, United States - C33_34D | ecosystem: Environmental > Aquatic > Marine > Unclassified | place: USA: California...
TAGCCAATTCGCTACTACACCTGTTGATGACCTAATTTTATTGCTATCATCTATACTGCTATCATAATCAACTCCCCAAACATTTCCAAAGTCCAAGAAGGCACTAATATCTGTATTGGTATCATCCGGAAGTAAATTAGGCAAGTTGGTCTCTAAGTTTAAAGCAGCCGTATAATTACCTCCTATATGATCAGATCCATCAACTGGTCCTATTTTATTTTTTTGAAAACCTCTTAATCTTCTAGTGCTTAAACCCTTTCTTCTACTTAATCTTACGTCATCAGATCCTACAGCGCTGATCGTAGATAGATAAAATTTTCCTACACCTACGACATTTTCATTTAATGATGCATATTTACTAGCTGAAAAATTATTAACTAAAGATGCACTGTCTGAAAATAAAGGTAAAGTTTGTCCAAATTTTAAAATTGATCCACTAGTTGGCATAAATACTCTATCTCTACTATCAAAAGATAAACTATAGTTACCTGAAATATCATTATAGCTTCCATCTTGTTTTTGAAGATTTGCTGAAGCCGATGAGTCTGTTCTTAGATCATCATAACTTGCACTTAAGCCTAAAGATAAATAAACATCTTTATATTGTTCAAAGGCTGTAGCTACAGCTACTGATGTTAATGTATTTTCATAACCTTGATCAGGTTTATCGTTACTTTCAGTTAACAATGTGTAACTTAAACTGTTTCCAAGTAAATCATAATTTGGATCAACATAATTTAAGATGCCGCTGATAGACTCGCTTTCTAATTCAAGATCAAAAGATACCGATTTTCCTGTTCCCAACCAATTATTTTCTTTTATTCCAATTTGAAATAAACCGCCATCAGAACCTATTCCTGCTCCAGCAGAAACTTCTCCAGTTGGCTGTTCTTCGACTTTAATATTTATAACTTTTAAATTATCAATGCTTCCATCTAAGACTTCGTAGTCTACTTTTCGGAAGATATTTCTAGCTTTGATTTGAGCTATAGATTTTTCAAGATTTAAATTAGAGAATGGGTCTCCTTCATCAATTATTAATTCGGATCTGATTACTTCTTCATTTGTGACTGAATTTCCTAAAACATTTATTCTTTCTATTAATTTTTTTTCACCTTCATAAATGTTTAATATTATATTAATACTTTTTTCTTCAATTTGCTCTTGAACATTATGTTCCACAAATTGTAAATTATTTTTGTCTATCAATTTATCAAGATCTTCTAAAAGTTTTTTAACTTTAAAAGGAGAGTAATATTCTCCAATATATTTTTGATAAATATCATTCATTGGGAAAAATATTTTTTTATCAAAAACACTATCAACATTTGTAGAAATTTTATTAATTGTGTATCTGTTGCCTTCATCTATTGAAAAAAATAATTCTGCTTCTTTTGACTCATTGATTTTTGCAAACTTTGAGTTTATTTTTACATCATAAAATCCGCTAGATTTATAAAAGTTTGTTAGGAGTCTAGTATCTAGTTCTAATAAACTTTCATTAAAATTAGTATTTTTAGAAAGTATTTTCCAAAATTGATGCTTTTCACTTGCAATTACATCTTTAAGTCTTCTGTTGCTAATTTTATTATTGCCAATAAAATTTATTGACTTTATTCTTGTTTTTTCACCGCGCTGAATTTCTACTAATAGATCGTAGCTATTATTAGTAATTTTTTTTGTCTTAATATTAATTTCTGCATTATTGTAACCAAGAGATGAATATAAAGATTTTATAATATTGATATCACTATTAATGTAAGATTTAATTAATGATCTTTTTTCTTTTAGTTTTATAATTTCTTTTATTTGATTAGTGTACCTTTTGGTTTTTTCTCCAATAATTATTAGTTGGTTGATGTAGGGATATTCATTTACGATAATATTTAATTCATTATTTTTTATTTCAAGATTAATGTTTTCAAAAAATTCTGTTTCATATAAATCTTTTAAGATTTTATTTAAATCAGATTCAGAGTAATTTTTATTTTCCTTCAAATCTCCGTAAATCTTAATTGTTTCAGAGGATATTCTTTCATTTCCTTGAATATTAAATTTATTAACAACTTCAGCTTTTAAATTTGAAGTAATTAATAAAATAAATAAGAATGAAAATAAAAAATTAAACATTATTAAATTTTATTTTTTTTAAAGTTGACGATCTTGCCCATATATCTATTAGATTTATTTGATTAATATTATTTGGTTTTTTTATAGCATATTTTTTATAATTCTTATCTTTCAAAATGGCCATTATGAACTTATTTATGTCTAAAAAACCTATTTTTTCCTTGAGAAATTGTTCAACCAAAACTTCGTTGGCTGCATTAAGTATTATAGGTGCTGAGGGGTACTTATTTACCTTGTCTTTCAAGGATATAGCTGGAAAAATTTTTTTATCAACTTCTTTAAAATAAAGATTTTCAAATTTAAATTTAGATTTTTTTTTATAAATTTTTTTTATATTTATTTGTCCGTCATAAATTGCATTGGCAATTGGAATTTTCATAGAAGTATCATGATAAATAAACTTTTTGATTCCATTTTTTAATTCTAAAATAGCATGAACTAAAGAATTAGGATGAATAATAATATCAAATTTATTTTGTGGAAAATCAAATAGCTTTTGAGCTTCTACTAATTCAAAAATTTTATTCATTAATGTTGATGAGTCTATAGTAATTTTTTTTCCCATGTTCCACTTAGGATGTTTTAATGCGTTTTTTGGTTTAACTTTCTTTAAATTTTTTATAGTAAAATCTAAGAATGGCCCACCTGATGCTGTGAGATATATTTTACTTATTAAATTTTTTGGTACATTTTCAATTAATTTAAAAATAGAATAATGTTCTGAGTCTATTGGTATTATTTTTGTTTTATTTTTTTTAGCTTCTTTTTTTATTAATTCCCAGCCACAAATAATTGACTCTTTATTAGCAATTAACATCTTTCTAGATTGTCTAATCATTTCAATAGTGGGTTCTAAGCCTGCAATCCCTGGTATTGCAGAAATTGTAACGTCCGATTTATTTTTTTTTTTAAATTTAAAATTATTGAATATTTTTATTTTTTTATTTTTAAATTTTAAAAGAATTTTTAAGTAAGTCTTTTTATCATTAACGATAAAGATTTTTGGACTATATTCCTTAATTTGTTTACATATTAAATTGTAATTTTTATTGGCACTGAGAATATATGTTTCAAAATTTTTTTTATCTTTTTTTATGATTTCAAGAGATGTCAAGCCTATAGATCCGGTTGATCCTAATATAGTAATTTTTTTTTTCATCTAAATTAAAATTATTAAAGCTAAAAACCCAAATGGTATTCCTAAAAAGATTCCATCTAATCTATCTAGAATTCCTCCATGTCCTGGTAATATTTTTCCTGTATCTTTTAAATTCGCTTTTCTTTTTAGAAAAGAAAATAATAAATCTCCTAATTGACAAAACATTGATGTAATTAAAGCAATTAAAACTATTTTAAAATTTAAAGTATTAATAAAAAAAAAAGATAAAAAAGAAACTACTATTGTGCTTAATATTAAAGAACCAGCAGATCCTGTGAACGTCTTGTTAGGGCTAATAGGGGTCAATTTAGGTCCTTTAAATATTTTTCCAAATACAAAACCACCTATATCAGAAGCTATACATCCAAATAATAATATAAAAAGTATCAATTTAAATATTTCAATATTTGAAAAAAAGAAAAAAAATACACAGTAGACGAATACGTAAAAAATAAAAAAAGAATTTATGAGAATTAAAATATATCGATTTAAATTTATCTTGTTTGTTAAATTAATAAACTCTAAAATAGATAATACTCCTAAGATAATTAGAAAATAAACTAATATTGCATTAAATTTAAAAATTAATAATACTGTAAGTATCAATAAAGAAGATGTATAAATTCTTTTTTGTAAAATGCTTAAGCTCATATTTTTCCAAAGTTTCTCTTAATTTTTTTGTATTTTTCAATTACTTTATATAAATCATTAGAGTTAAAATCAGGCCACAATTTTTTTAAAAAAAAGAGCTCTGTATAAGATAATTGCCACAATAAAAAATTACTCAATCTTTGGTGTCCACCAGTTCTTATTAAAATATCTGGATCTGGGATATTTTTTGTGTACATATTTTTTTCAATATTTTGTAAAGTTAACTTTTTTTTTACTTTTTTTATTGCCTGTAAAATTTCCATTTTTGATCCATAATTTATTGCTAAATTCACAGTAATTTTTTTATTGTTGCTTGTAAGTTCCGTTGATTTTTTTAATACTAATTTCAAATCAGAGGGTAATTTTTTCATTTCTCCAAAAATATTTATTTTTATTTCTTGCCTAATTAAATTTTGAATTTCTTTTGAAAAATAATTTTTTATAAGTTTAAACAAATATGTTCTTTCATATTGAGGTCTTTTCCAATTTTCTGATGAAAAAACATAAAAAGTTAATATTGGTATTTTGAATTTAATTGAAGCCTTAACAATTTTTTTTACTGTTTCAACACCTTTAAGGTGTCCATAGTTTCTGCCTTTTTTATTTTTTTTCCCCCATCTTCCATTGCCATCCATAATAAAGGCAATGTGATTAAGGTGGTTCATATTTGAATAATCTCTTTTTCTTTTTCTGTTAAGATTTTTTCAATATTTTCAACATTTTGATCTGTAAGTTTTTGAATACTTTTTTCAAAATTTTTATTATCATCCTCAGATATCATTTTGTCTTTTAATTTTTTTTTTAAATCCTCATTAGCTTCACGTCTCACATTTCTTATAGATATTTTACCTTTTTCACCCATGTTTTTTAAAACTTTAATTAAATCTTTTCTTCTTTCTTCTGTTAAATCTGGAATTCTCAATCTAATTATTTGTCCTTCGGTTTGTGGATTTATACCTAGTTCAGATTTTTGAATAGCACTTTCAACTAAAGCTGTATTAGCTTTATCCCAAACTTGAATAGAAATTAATCTTGCCTCAGGCACACTTACTGTTGCGATTTGATCTACAGGCATTAATTGTCCGTATACGTCAACTTTTATCGTATCAAGCATGCTAGTATTGGCACGTCCTGTTCTAAGTGTTGCGATATCTTTCTTTAGCGATTGAATGCTTTTATCCATTTTTAATGAATAATCTTTTTCATTAAACTGATTGCTCACTTCTTAAACTCCTTCTCCTACTTTATAACGAATAAAATTTAAGATTTTAAGTTGTTTATCTATTGAATTTTCTTTTAAAATGTCTGAAACTTTTTTTTTGGGATCCATGATCCACAGTTGATTTAAAAGTGAGTTATCGTTTAAAAACTTTGATATTTTACCTTTAGAAATTTTTTCAGCCATTTCAATAGGTTTTCCAGAGTTAGTTATTTCTGCTTTTATTATTTCCAACTCTTTATTAACCAAAGTTTGGTCTATTTCATTTTTTTCTATAGCAAGTGGGTTTGATGCAGCAATATGCATGGCTACTTTAGTTCCAATATCTTCATTTTTACCTTTTATTATACCATCAATCTTAACAATAGATATTATTTTACCAATACCTTTTTCTAAAGCTGAATGTACATAGGCAAAATTAGTACCATTTGAATTATCAAAAAAATTCGTACGTCTTATTGTTATTTTCTCTCCTATTTTTGCAATTAAATTTAGTAAATTATCTTTTACTAGTATTCCGTTTGCCATTTTTGTATCGTTTAATTTATTTAAGTCACCTTTTGTATTAAAATTAATATCTGATAATTCTTTACAAAAATTTATAAAATCTTGATTTTTTGCAACAAAATCAGTCTCACTATTAATCTCTATTAATGAAATTTTTCCAGCCTCTTCTTTTACTAGTGCAAGACCTTCCGAAGCAGTCCTGCTCATTTTTTTTGAAGCTTTTGCAATACCTTTTTTTCTTAAAAACTCAATTGATTTTTCTATATCTCCTTTAGTTTCATCTAATGCTATCTTACAATCTTTAAAGCCTACTCCGGTCATTTCTCTCAATCTTTTTATATTATTCAGTAAATCTTTATTTGACATAAGGTGATAATTAAAAATTATTAATTTTTTTCTTTAGAGGAAGTTGCTTCTGTTTTGTCGTTAGATCCTTTAATGGATTTCTTTGCATCATTTATTGTTTCTTTTAGAAGCTCACAATATAGATTTATAGATCTTCTAGCATCATCATTACCTGGAATTGGAAAATCTATTCCAGTTGGATCTGAATTGGTGTCCAGCACTGCTATAATCGGGATACCAAGTTTTTTTGCTTCAGCAACTGCAAGGGACTCAATGTTTGTATCAATTATAAAAATTAAGTCAGGAGTTTTTTTCATTTCAGAAATTCCACCGAGAGATCTGTGGAGCTTTTCTTTTTCTTTGCTAAATTTAATTATTTCTTTTTTAGTAAAACCTAAATTTTCTTTAGATAGTTGTTCGTCTAATTTTCTTAATCTTTTGATTGAATTTTGAATTGTATTCCAATTAGTTAACATACCACCTAGCCATCTATAATTTACAAAGTATTGATCTGTTTCTTTAGCTAAATCACTTATTTGCTCAGAGGCTTGTTTTTTAGTTGAAACTACTAATAGTTTACCACCTGCTGTTATAGTTTTATGAACTTGGACTAACGCATTTTTTATAAAATCAACTGTTTGCGTTAAATCTATGATGTGTATTGAGTTTTTTTCTCCAAAAATATATTTCTTCATTTTTGGATTCCACCTCAGTGTTTTATGGCCTAGGTGTACACCAGCTTCTAATAATTGTTTTATGTCTACTTTTGGTACGTTCATATTTTTTTCCGGTTAATCCACCACAGTAATTCCACCTAAATGGACCGGTAGGGCAATGCCCTTGTAACTGTGTGCGAAATTAGACACACATATATACAATCACATTAAAAAATCAACTGTCTAAACTGTTATTTTTTCTACGTATTTCTTGGCTTTTAGGGTTTTTAAATGATTAAAATCAAATTTTCTATTTTCCTGAAGTGAATAAAAAACCTTTTTATTCTTGTCTTTAATTACTAATTTAATCGATGTTTCACCTTTAATTGACAGCAATTTTTTAATTTCATCTAAATTATAGTTGTCTTTAAGCTCTATAATTACTTTTGAGTAAGGTTTGTTTATTACATCATCAAGACTTAAAATTTTTCTTACATTAATTCTTTTTTTTGTTTCTTCTCTAGTAATTTTATCTTTTTGGAGTGTTAAAACAAATGACTCGGACTCTTTAAGTTTGTCCCTATTTGCAATTAAAATCTCTGCAAATAAAAATAATTCAAATTCTGCTTTTTTATCACTGAACTTAACTATTGCATATGGAGTTCCTTTTGCACTTTTTTTTTCTTGAATAGACATAATAGTTCCAGCCACCAAACCTTCTGTTAAATTATTTTCATAAAATTTATTATAAGAACTAATATTTAACTGATTAAAAATTTCTTCAAATTCATTAAGCGGGTGGTTAGTTAAATAAAAACCTAAGGATTTAAACTCTTCTGATAGCAGTTCTTTAATTGACCAGGGTGAAGATGACTCGAAATCAAATTCTTCTTTTTCATTTTGTTGATCCTCAAAAAGATTTGATTGATGATTTTCCTTATCATCGTTTATATTTTTTATTTTTTGAATAATTTTTGGTATGGAGATTAAAATTTTATTTCTATCCTTATCAAATTCATCAAAAACTCCTGCTTTTACTAAACCCTCTAATTGAAGTTTGTTTACATCTTTAGCGTTAATTCTATTAATAAAATCTACAAAAGATTTGAAATCCCCATTTTTTTCTCTTTCTTTGACAATATTAGTTATAGCCTCAAAACCAACATTTTTAATAGCTCCAAGTCCATAATACAACTTTCCCTCGATAGCTTTAAAATCAGAAAAGCATTTATTTATTGACGGTCTAATTATTTCAATATTTAATTTTTTTAATTCCTCTACAAATTCTCTAAGTTTTGAAGTATTGGTAAGTTCTGTTGACATAGTAGCAGCTATAAAATCTTCTTTATGATAAGTTTTTAAATAAGCTGTTTGATATGCAATTAAAGCATATGCAGCGGCATGACTTTTATTAAAACCATACTGAGCAAAAGGCTCGATTTTAGTAAAAACAAAATTAGCTACATCCTTCGTAATATTATTTTTTATAGCACCGTTTATAAATCTTTCTTTTTGTTTATCTAGCTCTGCTTTTTTCTTTTTACCCATGGCTCTTCTTAGAATATCTGCCTCACCCGCCGTAAACCCTGCTAATGTTTGTGCAATTTGCATCACTTGTTCTTGATAAATAATAATTCCGTAAGTAGGCTTTAATATTTCTTTTAAAGTCGGATGAATATAATCGGGTTCCTTAATTCCATTTTTGCAATCATTATAAATAGGAATATTACTCATTGGACCCGGCCTATACAAAGCTACAAGTGCAATTATATCGTCAAATTTATTTGGCTTCATTTGCTTGATAGCTTCTCTCATTCCAGCACTTTCAAGTTGAAATAAACCTGTTGTCTCTCCAGTTGAAAGCATAGAAAAAATTTTTTCATCACTTTGATTGATCTTACTTATGTCTAAATCAATTTTTTTAGATTTTAATCTTTTTATAGTGTTGTCAATTACTGTTAGAGTTTTTAAACCAAGTAAATCAAATTTAACTAATCCAGCATTTTCTGAAGAATACATATCGTATTGAGTAGATGGTAAAGATAAATTTGAACTATGATCAATATATAGAGGAAATTGTTCAGCTAGTTTATCTCCAGCTATAACTACTCCCGCTGCATGAGTGGCCATATTACGATTAAGACCTTCTAATTTAAGTGACAATTCAATAAGCTTTTTTACTTTAGTGTTGTTTTTAATTTCTTCTTTAAACCTAGGCTCACGATCAATAGACTCTTGCAGTGTAAGAGGTCTTGAAGGATCAAAAGGTACCATTTTGCAAATTTTATCTACATGGCCATATGAAAGTCCTAATACACGACCTACATCTCTCAAAACCATTCTAGCTTTTAATTTACCGAAAGTAATAATGTGAGCAACACCATTTTTATATTTTGATTTTAAATACTCGAATACTTGATCTCTTTTTTCCTCGCAAAAATCTATATCAAAATCTGGCATGGAAATTCTGTCAGGGTTCAAAAATCTTTCGAAAATTAAATCGAATTCAATCGGATCCAAATCTGTAATATCCAAACAGTAAGCAACTAATGAGCCTGCACCCGAACCTCTACCGGGGCCAACTGGTATAGAGTTTTTTTTGGCCCATTTTATATAATCTGAAACTATTAAAAAATAACTGGCATAATTCATAGAATTTATAATATCTATTTCATGAATTAATCTATCTTCATAAATTTCTTTAAGTTGTTCTTTTGATTTAGTTTTCTCTTTTTTAAAAATGAAATTTTCTAACCTATTTTCTAACCCTAGCTTTGCTAATTTTTTTAATTCTTGCTCTGGTGAGCCGCTTTCTTTACTTATAATAGAGGGTAAAATTGGTTTTGAATTTTTTGGTTTGAAATTAAATCTTAGATGAAAATTATAATTATTTTCAAGTGCTTCAGGAATGTCTGAATATAATTTCTCTAATTCTTCTGTAGATTTAAAATAATGTTGGTTATTGTATCTGAACCTATTTTTATCATCTACAAAATTTTTCTCACCTATACAAATTAAAGCATCATGCGCCTCATACATATCTTTGTCTAAATAAAAAATTTCTTGAGTAGCAATTAACGGAAGGTTAAAAGATTTTGAGATATTGAGTAAATAATTTTCAAAGTTTTTTTCTTGAAATTCGTTATGACGTTGAATTTCTATATACATTCTATCTGTGAAACTATTTTTTAAAGTATTTAATATTTGTTCAAAATCTTTAAGTTTATTTTTATAAAAAAGTTTGCCAAAAAAGTTTGTATAATTTCCAGTCAATAATATTAAATCTTCAGAATTCTCGATAAGATCTTTTAGACTACAAGATGGATCTGTTGTTTCTTTGTTATTTAGATAACTTGAAGAAGATAGTTTAGTTAAATTTTTATACCCTATTTCAGATGTTGCATATAATGAAACTTTTCCAATTATATTTAATGTATTAAGATTTATTTGAGTACCAATGATTGGGTGTGTGCCTGCTTTAGATATTTTTTCTGAAAATTCTAGGGCTCCACATAAATTATAGCTATCAGCTAAACCAATAGTTTTAATTTTATTGAGTTTGCAATAATCTGCTAATTTTTCAATTTTTATGGCGCCTTCACATATTGAGTACTGAGTATGAACTTTTAAATGATTAAAATTTTTATTATTGCCGAGCATTAACTCGTTTTATATCACCATTCGAAATTAACAACTTGTAATCTGCCCTGTTAGCAAGTTCTCTATTATGAGTTGCAAAAATTATTGTTTTTTTTAATTTTTTTAATTTTAAAAAATAAGAAAATATTTCCTGCGATGTTTTAAAATCTAAATTACCAGTTGGTTCATCTGCTAAAATCAAATTTGTTTCTGCTATTAAAGCTCGGGCAATAGCTACCCGTTGTTGCTCTCCGCCGGAAAGTTCGTTGGGAAAATGGTGAGATCTATCTAAAATCTTAACGGCTTTTAAAATTTTTTTAGCTTTATTTTTTGAATTATCTAAGTTTTCACCTTTGATTATTAATGGCATCATTACGTTTTCAATAGCTGTAAAATCATTTAATAAATTATTGTCTTGAAAAATAATTGAAATATATTTTCTTCTTATTTCATCTTTTTTTTCGTCTTCAAATTTTTTTATTGAAATGTCATTCAATTTTATATCGCCTTTTGTCGGCTCGTCTAAGAGTGCAAGTAAATGTAGCAATGAGGACTTTCCAGATCCTGAGGGCCCAACTAAAGCTACTAGATCTCCCTGTTTAATTTTTAAATTAAGATTATTAAACAACGTTATGTTTCCATTTAAATGCTTATAAGTTTTTTTAAGATTTATTGTCTCTATTAAAATTTTATTCATATTTTAATGCTCTAAATGTTTTCATTTTTGAAATATGCCTAGCAGGAATATAAGATGCAATTGCTGAAACGAGTAATGAGAGAACAAAAATAATAAATATTGAAAATAAATTTATTTCACTTGGGAGCTTCTCTAAAAAATATATGTCACTAGGAAATATCTCTAAGTTAAAAACTGTTGTAAGAAATATTCTGACTTTCTCGATGTTTAATGAAATTATCACACCTAAAATAATGCCAGTTATTGTAGCAAAAAAACCTATTGTGAAACCTGTTAAAAAAAAAGATTTTTTTATAGAAGAATTGTTAAGGCCTAATGTTTTTAAAATAGCAATTTCTTTTGTTTTATTTTTAATTAATATAGTGAGACCTGAAATAATGTTAAATGCAGCTACAATAATTATCAAAGTAAGTATTATAAACATAACATTTCTCTCAACTTTAAGAGCGCTGAAAAAAGATTTATTTAAATCAGCCCACGTATAGATAAAATAATTTTGATTTAATTTTTCAATTTGTTTCTTATATTTGTTGGCGTCTAAAGGATTTTTTAAATAAATTTCTAAAGTTTGATCTTTTAAATCTTTATCAAAAATTGATAATGCATCTTCAATATTTAAAAAAATAATATTTTGATCAAATTCAACAAATCCTGTATTAAATATTCCGGCAATTTTAAAATTCTCTTGCTTAGGTAAGCTTCCTAATGGTGTTGCAACAAAAGCAGAGGACATTAAATTTATGTTATCCCCTTCTTTTAAATTAAGATTAAAAGCAAGTTCTGAACCAATAAATATATTATTTATTTTAAACTGTTCAACATTACCACTTGTTATGTTTTTTTGAAAAAACTCTTTTATTTTTTTTTCCTTGCTATCAACTCCTTTAAAAATGATACCTTTTGCTTTATCATTTATAATTATTATTCCTTCACCTGAATAAGTCTTACTTACGGAAATATCTTTAAGATTATCTTTTAGTTTTAAAATATAATTATCGTCTATCACAAAACTGTTTGGTTGAATTACAATGTGCGGATTTAAGCCTAAAATTTTATTTGTTAAATCAGTTTTAAAACCGTTCATTACTGACATAACAATTATTAATATTGCTACTCCAAGCATTATACCTAAAAAAGAAAAAATCGATATTATTTTCAAAAAACCTTCTTTTTTTTTAGGTTTGAGATTTCTAGATGAAATTAATCTTTCTACTTTTGTGAACAATGATTTATTCTTTAAGTTTAGATTTAATATTTTCCAAACTTAATAGTTCGCCATTTGAATTTAATTCTTTAAATTCAAATTTATCTTCTTCAGATTTAGATCCAATAATTATTTGAAATGGGATTCCTATTAAGTCATGTTTTTTAAATTTATTTGACATATTCTCGTCAACATCATCTAACAATACGTCAATATTTTGTTTTTTTAATTCTTGATATATTTTTTCAGCTTTTTGCAGGTTATCTTTATTATTTTTATTTATGCTAGGTATAATAACTACGTCAAATGGCGATATGGACTTTGGCCATTTCATTACATCATTTTTATAATTGGCCTCTATTGCTGCTCCAACTAGTCTAGAAACGCCTATGCCGTAAGAACCCATTTTTGCAGATATTTTTTTTCCACTTTTATCATCTATTGTACAGTTCATAGGTTTTGAATATTTATCTCCAAAATAAAATATATGCCCAACTTCTATACCTTTAGTTCTAATTTGATTATTTTTGTTTACTGTTTCGTTGAATTTTTTTTCATCAAACTTTTCATCTGTTACCGCATAAAAATTGGAAAAATCTTTTCTCATTTGAGAAAGTGAGTTATTTGTAAATTCATATTTACTTAAATCTATTTCAAATATTCTTTTGTCAGTATAAATTTGACTCTCGCCTGTTTCAGCCAAAATAATAAATTCATGTGAGAGATCTCCTCCAATAGGTCCAGTGTCAGCTGCCATTGGAATAGCTTTTAAACCCAATCTATTAAAAGTTTTTAAATAAGAAAAAAACATTTTATTATAAGAGTTCTTTGCCTCCCCATCAGTTAAGTCGAAAGAATATGCGTCTTTCATATAGAATTCTTTACAACGCATAACTCCAAATCTAGGTCTTACTTCATCTCTAAATTTCCATTGTATATGATATAATAATTGAGGAAGAGATTTGTAAGATTTTATACTCGATCTAAATACATCAGTGATTAACTCTTCATTCGTTGGCCCGTACAACATTTCTCTACCTTGGCGATCTTTAATCCTTAACATTTCTTCACCGTAATCATCATATCTCCCACTTTCTTTCCATATTTCAGATGATTGAATAGTTGGCATTAACATTTCTTGAGCGCC
>Ga0222719_10003798_pt1 | contig 13354 bp, 25 predicted proteins | sample C33_34DmetaG_FD_165039 | JGI IMG/M metagenome (GOLD analysis project Ga0222719, IMG submission 165039) | Estuarine water microbial communities from San Francisco Bay, California, United States - C33_34D | ecosystem: Environmental > Aquatic > Marine > Unclassified | place: USA: California...
CATTGTTACTAGGTGATGCTGGTATGCTAAAACTTTGTGAAAAATCAGTAAAAATTTTACTTATATCTTGGACATTTTGAATACTAGAATTGATGCTAATATCTTCATCCTTAAATAGTTCTATTCGTTCACCCTCAATATATAGCTGTACTTTACGTTCCATTAAACTAAATTATTTATGACTGCATTTGCATATTCAAATTCTAATTCGTAGTTAATCATTTTCTTGTTTATATGCTCAAATAATTCAGTACTATTTGTGTTTAGTTTCGCTGGTTTATTATCTATTCTTATTACTTCAGATAGCATTAATGGTTTTAAAACTGATTCATTAAACGTATCTTCTACCCAGTCAGTATTTACTTTAATACTTTGCGTTGCGTTTAAATTAAACACTTTAGTTTGCTCAATGGACGGGTTATAGTATATAAGGTCTTTATTGAATGGATTATAATTCTTTTTAGTTACTGCAATATTTGTTTTACTTGTTTTGAAAAATACTACCCTTTGCCATGCACCTAGCTTATTTACAAAATCACAAATGACTGGTGTATATTTACATTCATCTTGTGGTTTAAATGTCCATGTAGCTAATGTAGTACCTAGATTATCAATGTATTCTACCTTATTTCCTACACTAGCATAGGCTACAAATACAGCATATGCTTTTACCACATAGCTATATGTACTACCTAAACCACCTAATGTAAATTCATTAAATGCACCAGTTTCTAAATTCGTGTATTTAAACTTATAACCATTAGTACCTATTACCCTAATATCACCATTTTTATTTAAAAAAGGTTGTGTACCTGATGGTATGTTATTAGGATCATACCAATAGGTAAAAGTATCACCATCTTTTTGCCCATAGATAGATAGTTCAGGATTATAGCCTTGTTCATAATATCCATAGCCATCAAAACAATAATACGTTTTAGTATCTAAAACCTGATACCCAGTTATTTGTAATTCATATCTAATTACTTTTACATAGCACCATTCATTAAAATTGCTATCTTCAGGAAAAACATTTACAGCTGGATCATTACCTATAAATGATATGTGTTCTTTTATGTAGTGACTAATATTATATAGCATCTGTAATTTATTAGGTGCTGGTATTTGTTTACTCAATACATATGTAGGTGCTGTAGGTGGTGTATCACCCTCATTCCATAAATACAATTCTATTTTAGAACCTATGTTAAAAGGTTCATTTACCTCTATCATATATGGTGATCTACAATATATAGGTTCTGTTTGTAAATTAACTATGCTCATTATTCGTTTATTAATTCAAAATAAAGTTGTTCTGTATCTTTTAAAATCGCATCTGCTAGTTTAGTATCTAAACCCTTTAAAGTTTTATCCCATGCTTCAGTAAAAAAATGACTAGGTTCTATACCCTGATGAAAAATGCTTTTTGTCATAGCATATCTGATACTATCCCTACTAGTAAATTTTCCTTTTTTTCGTTTATCTAGTCTTTTTCTTACTATCCATTTATCAATGCTTTTAAATAGACTGCCTTTTCCTTTTCCTGATCCAAATTTAAATTTACTATTAGGTGCTTTTTGTTTACCACGTTTACCATTTACTTTAATGCTATATGGTTTATAACCCTTTACACCTTGATCTTGATAATAGCCATATTCTAGCATCCAAAATTCTAAAATTATAGTATTATCTTTTTCTACTATTTCATATCTAATACTATCAGCTAAAACCCCTGAAACACTTTTACCTTTACGTTTTAAATTACGCTTCGTGTTTTTAACAAGTTTATCACCAAATTTATTTAATTCACTAGCTAACATATAGTCATATGATTAGGAATTAATACGCTTATAGATGCACTCCATCCAGCTAAATAATTTTCATAGGCTTGTTCAAATGCTGTTACATCCATGCTAGATATTTCTAGTTTTTCATCCCATAAATTACCACGTCTTAAATCTTCATATAGCCTTAATAAAATATTGTATTGTGTATTCATTACATCTATTTTATTATCTACACCATCATCAGATATATCTACTATATCCATGCAGTAAATATCTACACTAAATAATACAGCATTATCTTGAAAAGTTGCTGAAGAAATTACTATATGTGCTAATGGGAATATAGTCTGCTTACCTAAATCTATTTCATCTGTTAAACCCTCTGTAACTAAATTAACCAAAGGGTTATTATTTAATGTTTCTTTTAGCTTTGTATATACTAATGCGTAACCCTCGTTCATCTTGTTCTGTTTAATTGTCGTTTTTGATGGTTGTATTCGATTCTATCTTTTTGTACTTCATAGGTGAGGAATGTGAATGCTTTATGTATGGGTAGGGATGTAACTTCGGTAAATCGTGTAACATCACCCTTACTGATTCTATAGATGCTATGATACCATCCATACTGCTTTGAGAATTGTCTGCCCTCACTATATTCTGATTCTCGTTCATCATCTTCATCTGATTTTTTAAACAGCTCATGGTATTGTTCAGTAATTCTTTTTCGATATTCCAAAAAAAAACCTGAATACCTAAAACAATATCTAATGGTGCATACTTCATAGGTTCATGAAAAGTATCATCACCCTGATATTCCATGATCTTATAAGTATCTTTATACGTTTCTATTATAGGTCTATATAAAACAGCCATAGCTTTATGCCAGTTTTTAACATCTGTTAAATTAGATTCTATATCTATATATTCACCCCATGACATATTTTCAAAATCAGTAATTAACCCAAATTCGTGTTTACCATATTTCCACCTTTTCTTGAATTTAGGCTTTGTATTTAAAACATTTACTACTTCTTCTATAAAAAAATTAACATCTTTTACAGCCATAGATCTTACATCTGTTAGCTTTACACCTAAAAATATTTCTACAAATTTATGTGCCATTAATTCTTCATCATTAGAATTTTGTGCTGTTTGCATCCATTTTTGATAATTCAATAATGGTATTTCTGAAAGTTTTGTAGGGTATATAATCTTCATTATTCAGGCATAGGTTCAGACCATTCAGCTGTTTGCATTAATAATAATGCTTCTTCATGTGTTAATGTTTGTAAAGGAACTACACTACCATCACTTATAAAAGTAGGTGTAGTATTCCATTTAATTATAAATTCAGTATTAGCTAAATTGTATCTTATCGTGTTTTCGCTTGTTTCCCCTATTTCTGAAAAGTCTATATTTGACAAATCACTTGTTTCTATTATTCCGTAATGTTCAAATCCGTGCATTTTATTTTATTTTAATTCGTTTTTATGTAGGTACGTCTGTTGACCTTACCACCGTGTTGTCTAATATTCCATCATTGCCACCTGTTCCACTATCTGTAGCAGTCAATCCTGTGCCTTCAAATCGCCACCAAGACAAAGGCACATTACTTAAATCATTCAAATTATTAGGTACTCCAGAATTATATATAGTAGATACGTCTGCGCTTCTGTCACTATTCCATATTGCTACCTCGTCCATTAATCCTTCATAAAAGTTACCCGTTGTATATCTTGCACCTAAACGCATATCTAAACCGCTTGTAGTAGTAGTTCCACCGCTTGTATTTGATGCATTTAAACTTCCGTCAATATATAGATACATATTAGTTGCGTTTTTAACGTATAAAACGTGATGCCACGCATTATCGTTAAAAGTACCTACACTACTCAAAGCCGTAAATGAACCGCCTATTCGCGAAAAACCTCTTATAGTTCCAGCACTTGTATAAATTCCATATTGGTCGCCCATACTCATAGCGTATTCAGTTCCACCACTATTTGAGAATTTTAACCACATACTTATAGAGATGTCGCCTGTAATAGCTAAACTACTTCCTGTCATACTTCCAAAAGTTACATAGGCATCAAGACCATCAAGTTCTATTGATTTAGTATTGCTAAAACTTGGTGTTGCTCCTGCTCCTGTTAAGTTGGTTTCTGGACTCCAACTATTATAATGTATTTTACCCCAGTCTATTGTGTTACTCATATCGTTCGTTTTTATGTAGGTACGTCAGTTTCAAAAGTTACTGTATTATCTAAAGTTAAATTATAACTACTTGTGCCACTATCTGCTATTGTAGTACCACTACCTTCTTCAAATCTATACCAAGATGTAGGTGCAGTCAAATTATTATTGTTTAAGTCATTAGGCGCACCACTATTATATAAAGTAGTTACGTCATTTCTTAAGTCAGAATTACTCCAAATAGCTGCTTCATCTAATAATCCAATAAATGGTATTCTACTACCTAAACTTATATTACGTGCAGCAATATATAAAGAACCACCACTTGTAGCTAAAGCAGTTCCGTTTTGTGCGTCTGAAATTGTTGCATCTACTCCATTAATAAATATTTTGCCTTTACTACCAGATGTTAAACTATAATCCAAACAAACTAATATATGTGACCAAACATTTAAGGTAATGCTTCCATTTGCAGTTCGTGTATCTTTTGTTCCTGTCCGAAAAATTATGTATCTACTACTATGAAAAACTATTCTAAATTGTTCCGTGCTACCATTATCCTCAACACTTGAAATAATACTTGTTGTTGCACTTGTAGGTTTTATCCAAATACTAAACGTCATTTGAGTATTACCGTTTAATTCAGAATATATGGTGCTTCCTACTGCTTCGGTATCTATGCCATCATATTCTGTACTATATGTATTGCTAAAAGGTGTTCCACCTGTTAATGCACCTTGTCCAAATCCTATCGTGTTATTTACTGCACCTTGTCCGTATCCTATTGTATTACTCATACTTATATAACAATGTTTCGTGTTTTTGTACCTTACTTTATGTAGTACTTATTTCTATGTGGGTTTTCTAATACCTTACTAATAAAATATCTACATGCATCTATGCCATGATTCCATAAATCTATAGGTACTGATTTATTTGTTTTGTCTATCCAGCTATAGTTGTTAAATTCTTTGATCAGGTTTTGTGATGATGGATCTATGATTATATCATATTCTAACATTAAACTAATTCCAGCTGTTACACTACCTTGACCTTTTGTACATTCTACTATGTTTAGTTTTCTATCAAACAATTCTTTGATTAGTCTAGGTTCTGCACTATCACCTACTATTAAATGATTACCAGCATATTTACTATTTAATTCATATAGCTGTGCTGTACTTAACCCAGTTTCATAAAAGCATTCAAATAGGTAGATTCGTTTTTTTGAACTATCTATACTGCATTTGATTAATGTATTAGGATCTTTTGAAAAACCATAATCTTGACCAAAACCTATTATATCACATTCTTTAAATTCCCCTATAGAGTAATTACTGAAGATAGCACCAGTAGGTTGTGACCTAATTCCAGTACCATAGACTTTCCACCAGTAATCATTTTTGACTTTAGATTCTATATCTTCTATCTGATCCTTTGTTAGATGTGGGTTATCTTTATATGTGGTGATTAAAGGTGGGTAATCATTTATGTAATCATCTAACCAATGATCTACTGGTAAAGCTGGGTTATAATCTGCTATAATTCTATATCTTGTTCTAGGGAATAATTGATCTATTGTGTCTTTAGGGAATTGATGTGCCTCGTTTATCCATAGAATATCCCTAGACCTACCATGTATTTTATTTGTGCTATCAGCACCATAGTAACTTATAGTATTACCGAATAAATTATACTTGCCATTAGTCATATTATGACATGTCCTATCATAAAGATCATGCTTCATTAACACGTCTTTAAAGTCTTTCCACGCTGTATTTTTTAATGCTGTGAATGTGTCCCTACAGATATCTATTTCCATACCTGAATTTAGATGTTCTTTGCACAGCCATATTATCCAGTAGATAATAGACCATGTTTTCCCTGAACGTGTACCACCTTGCAATAGTGTTACCCTTTTATCAGGTACATTTTTTTTAACATATAGATAATTAGGATTCGCTGTCATTTAACCAGTCGGGTAAATTACCCTTTTCAATGTTTAGGTTCATATCATTCTGCTGTATTACTCCACCCCATGCACTATCCATTAACGCTTTATAGCTTTGAACATCTTGATCATCTATAGCTTTTTTAATTTGTGCTAATGTCATTAGATCTTCATGTGATAGTTTTTCTAGTTCACCAGTTAATACATTGATTTTTTTATCAGTAGCTTCTAGCCATTTCTTTGCTATGGTGCTTCTATTCTTTTTACCTTTTGGTCTACCATTAGGATTACCTGATTCACCTTTTTTATAGCTTTTTAAATTTTCTTCATTTGCCATTTTTCTCATTGTTTTTTCACTGAAAAGTCATTATCATATTCTTTGTGTACCTTTTTCAATTCTCTAATTCTTTGTGCTACACAAGATGCACATGATGATCTTCCCACCTTTTTATTAAATACTCTATTATATATAACATTAAAATGGTCTTGTGTATTGGGTGACATTTTATTTCGTCTTTCTTTAAAATAGTCATTTAGCCATAAATACTCATCTTCTTTTAGGCATTCTATCTTTGCAAAAGGCATAACTTGATTAAGATATTCTTTTCGTTTATCACAATTACAATCTTCACCTAGAATGAATTTAGCTACTTTATCTAGTTTAGTAACTTGTAGTACTTTTTCTACTAGATCACCAGCACCTTGCAGTTTTTTCCATTCCTTATATTCTTTCGTTCTTTTGTCTTTTGGTTCTTTCATAATTTATCGTGTTTCTTTTAAAATTTCTAATGGTAAAGCATATACATTTGTTAGATAAGATTCAAATGTCATATTTTTAATATCAGTACAATTTTTTCTTACTAGGTTTTTTAATAGTATATATTCACCATATAATTTTTTACGCTGTTCTGTAGTAATTAATTTACTGGCTTTCATATTTTCGTTTTAAGACGTTTTATTTATTTTTTGGTAATCTTCATTAAGGTAGTCTTCATAATCTTCACCAATGGCTTCTTTTAGCCTTTTACGACATTTATTCATTGTGTTTGCTATGCTAGATAAACTTATTTTTGATTCCCTACTTAATTTTCGCATTCCTATTTTCCCTGATGTAATTATTTCAAACATATCCCTATCGTACCAATGCCATTTATTTATTTCGGCTTGTATTTTATCATCTAGTATGTCATTAGCTATGTGTCTAGGTGCTTGATCTTCATATCGTGTTTTCATATGATATTCTTCTAGCTGTACTTTATACACTTTAGATTTTTGTTTAGCAAAATTTATGTAATTGTTTCTTAATGTGATCCACATAAATGCCCTATTTACTTTATTATCTACTATCAGCTTTTTTTTGCTACCAGCTTTATCTATTCTTAAATAAGTTTCTTGTACTATATCTTCACTATAAATACCACCACCAAAACTTCTAACTATTGATACCCATTCATTATGACATTCAGCTAATATTTCCATGTAATGTTTCATAAAACCTACCCTTGATATATTCGCATGTCCAGTTAGAATTTATTTTTATTACAAAGGTAGGCTTGTTTTATTTATGTTTAGCTATATAATCATTTAGCTTTTTTAAGGTGCTTAAAGACACATCATCACCAGCTAAAAATCTATCTATATGATACTGATGGAATTTATCACCATCTTCTTTTATAGCTGTTACTATTTGATTCCTAGATTTAAACTTCAGTACATTTATTATTTGATCCCTTAATTCTTGATCTTTAATATATGTCATGTCATATTTATTTAAAAAGGTAAATCATCTTCAGGTGTAGATTCACCTACTGGTTTATATGGTTCGTTTACTTGTACGCTAAAATATTTTGTACCAGCTTTACTTGTGTTTAGCCATAAAGATATATCTTTTTCAGCACCATCTACATTAATTTGCCCTTTATAATCAGGATGTTTTTCGTTTTTCTTGTGTACGTTCTTAAAAATAGCACCACTATTCATTTTTGTTTCCATTGTTTATTATTTAATTATTGATTTTAATTCTTTATAGTATTCTCTAGATTCTTCTACTCGTTCTTTTATAGAATTGATTAGTTTTTCATCACGTTCTATGATGTAATTCTTAACCCTTATTTCTTTAGGCATGTGATCAAAATTGTGCTGTGATCTTACATACTCTATTATTTCAGGATCTTCATCACCTTGCCAAAAAGCATTTTGTTTCCAATGCTCTCGTCTAATTTCATCTAATACCATATCTTCAGGTGTATTAATTAGACAATATGTTAGTTCTGCTTTATCATGTCCAGTTAAAAACATATAACCCATTAGTTGCCACATATATTTTTTATCTACCTTTTCATCAAAAAATGGGAATGTAGATGCATTCCAGCTAGACTTAACATCAGCTAATAAAACATCAGTACATATATCAGTATGTCCAGTTATATAATCATTTTCATGTGATAGCTGTTCACCATTTATTTGTGCAAATGTTAAACCCCACCCTAAAACATCATTAGCCATTTGTATAGATTCTTTTTCTACCCTTGTACCTTTGTCAGTATATCTTGACCAAAATTCTTTTTTAATGCCTAATTCGTTTTCTAGGTATAATTCCTTTATGTATGTTTTACATGTTTCAGATAGTGTACCCTTTGTTCTGCTGTTAGTCATTATTTTTCCTAATGCACTACTTCGTATTTTCATAGCTGGTTTATTTGTGTATTAGTTAATGAATAATTTTCTTTTAGTTTAGATACACTATAATCACCAGCTTCTATAGATACCAATGCTTTTTTAAATGTAGATTCATCTAGTGTAGGTTTTTTCTTTACAGCTTCACCTGATGCATCTATATCTTTTTCAGATACTAAACCTAATAAACTAGATATGCTGTAGCGTCTAAAATAAGTAATAGCACTACCATAGGCTTGAAAAGGGTTCATACCCTTTAATTGTACATCTTTTGGTATTTCACAAAATGTTTCTATTTGTTCACCTGATTTAGTATGATATAAAATGGTTCTAATACCATCATTTTCTAAAGGCTGTATTACTCCTAGATTATGCTTCTTTAGTAAAGGTGTTATTACTCTAATTATTTCTGCTAGATCTACATAGGTATAACCATAACCTTTAGTATTTTGTGTTAAAATAGGTACTTCAGCTTGAAATTTAATCAATGCATCATAAATTGTTTCTTTTCGTTTTTCCATTACTTTTCATTTATTGTTAATAACATGTATTTAAAGTCATTCCATTGTGACCATCTAGCTAATGATATTTCTGATAGTTTATCATTACTACCAAATTTTTCATGCATTTTTTGACTTTTTTCCCATTCTTCACGTTCACGTTTAGTAACCTGATCTAATAATTTATCTATTTCTTCATTCATAATTTATATTTTAGACTACAATATAATCAATTTATACCATAGTATCAAGTAATTCTTTATATAATTCTATGTTTTCTTTATACCAGTTTAAAGATATACTACCCTTTTCTTTATTGTCTATATGTTTAGCTTGTAAATACTTTGCTCTATCAGGAAAATTTTTAAAATACCATTCACCTGATTCTAATGGGTGTTTATGCCACCAGTTGATATGACAATGAAAACATAATACTTTTAAGTTAATAGGATCATATGCTAATCTACCATCCCTACTTACTGGTATAACATGTGATGCATGACAATTAGCACCCTCTACTTTTTTTAGGCATTTTTGACATATATTTTTATCCCTAATCTTTACTATGCTTTTTACTATCTTTTCTAGTTTATCTTTTAGTTTTCTTTTTGGTGTTTTCATAGTTCTAAATTTGCTTTAATTTTTTCTAACTGATTAGATAGCTTTTCATTTTCTATTTTAAGTTTTTCTATTTCTTCTATGTGTAGGTATTGTACTATGTCATTAGTAGTATAATAGGTTTTTAACCATTTATATGTAGTATTTATTTGCTCAATATCTTCTAATGAATTTTCCATAGATTCTATGATGTCTTTTCTATGTGGTGTTTTTTCTTTAAAATCTTCTAAACTAGATTCTAGTTTTAATCTTAAATTCTTTACTGATACATCAGTTTTTAATAATTTTAATTCCATAATTCTTTTTCTTTTAGTTTTCTATAATCTTTTAATGGATCAATACCACCTATTATAAAGCCTTTACCATAGTTGTATTCAAAAAGTAATGGATCATCTAAATTTGTTTGTTTACCACCAGTAGATGTATCACGAACTTTAGCTATGTCTATCATAGTGTAATACCTCATGTCTTTATGATTCGTTAATCTATGACATATAATCATATCATCTGAACGATTACTATAGGGTTTTCCACCCTCACAATGACTTTTTAAACAAGGCTTAATACACCCAGCCCAAATATGATCTTTTGGGTATAAATTACCAGTTCTACCCGATTCAGTAACTGGATGGGTAGTAATGTATACTGATTTTTTTGTAGTGTTACAAAAATGCCTACAATCATTTAAAAATTCATATGTATCTGAATACTGAAAACTTCTATTTAATGCTGTGACTGGATCAATTACACACATATCAGCATCAGATTCTTTAAAGACATCTAGTAATTCATGTGGTGTATATATTTTTTTGTTGTCTACAAATTCAAAATTGTTTTCTATCCTAGCTGAATATCTTTGTATATCATTGTAGCTTAATTCTTCTAAATCGCACCCTGATAACATTACTATCATATCCCTAACTATTTGACCAGTAGAATTTTCACCTGAATATATGCACCATTTAATATCATTTATTACTGCATGACATAAGGCATACCAATTAAACCAAAATGTTTTCCCTACATTATCATGCCCTAGTAAAATATTCATCTGACCTTTTTTTAGCCTAACAAAATCATCCAAAGGACAGCCAATGCCTAAACCTAGTTTTATTTTACCATCTTTTACTTTATATAAATAGTCTAAATGTTCACCTTTTTTATTTATCATTAATCTGCTTCATTACATTGTTATAAAAATTATCTTGTTTATCTTCTTCAGGCATTCTTTTTAACCAGCTTTTAGCTGTTAGATATAAACTTTTGTAATTTTTATTGTTTTTGTAATTCTCTATGCTGTCTAAACATTGATCAATTTTTTTATTCGTGTATTCATTAGATAGCTTTTCATATTCTTCTACTGATATACTCAAATGATCAAATTCCCTATATATATTCTTTTCTTTTCTTATCTTATCTGTTGAATTTTGTTTAACACTTGTTAAACTTGTGTTCTTTTTTGCTCTAATTTCAGCACTTTTTTTACCAGCTTCGCTTCTTTTTATACTAATATCATTTATAGATTCCATTTGTTTATCTAAAAACAATATTGAAACATCACCATCATCAATATTTAGTAGCTTAAATTCATTTAATTTTTCCCATGCCTGATCTGAAAAATATAATCTAGCATCTTCTTTACTTACTATACACCCCTTATTCCAGTAGATGCAAATAAATCTTAAATATTCAGCTTGTATTTTTAAGGGCATTTTGCTGATTTTACCCATTATCCAGTCACTAGGACTGAATTTAAACCATGTTAATTTATCCATTTTTCCGATTTTTAATTTATAATTTTTCTATTTTGTATATTAATTTATAGTGTACTCCAGCTTTTTTTTCTGCATGTTCTTTATCATATGCATATAGTATCTGATATGCCCTGACATACTTTGTTCTATTTTCTGCTGGGAAAACAAAATAACTAATTTTATATCTATCTAAAGGTATAGGTGATTCATTATTTTTTTTAGGTTCTTCTTCTTCATATATTTTAATTGCCATTGTGTCTATCTATCCCCTCTTTTATATTATTAATAAGTATTTCCTGATGCATTTCTATTCTATTGATCTGATTAAATAAGCCTTTTAAATCTTCTTCATATTGTGGGTTCAGCATCAAATTCATCATGCTAGTAGCATCTTCACTACATGTAATACTAATGGTGTTTAATTCTTTTTTTAATGCTTTTAAATCTTTTAGCATGTTACTATATGAATTGACCATCATTATATCATCATTCATTTCTTCATCTATAGGATGAATTTCACCACTACCTACACAATATTCACATTCTACACTTTCATAGCATCCACCACAGCATTCACTAGCTGGTTTAAAGCATGATGGATATGTACTATCTACACTACCAGTACCACCACATTCAAAACATTCTATAAAGTTTTCCATTTTTTTTGTATCTTTAATCATAATTTATATTTTTTCGTTCTTCCGAACAATAAGAAAGGCTAGTTAAATCTAGCCTTTTTTTATTTAATTTAAAAATGTTTGAACATCAGCATCAGTTAGATGTATTGCATCACCTACTATATGCATGTTAGCTATTTCAGATGCTTTTTCATTAATTTCTAATGCATTATATACACCCTCTTCATTCACTACTAGAAATGATCCATCATATAATCTAATCAATTCTATGTAACCACCTACAGCATCTTGTTTTTCTTTTAGTGTTTCTGCTGTGAAATTTTCCACTATTTCACCATTTGTTTTTAGTAATCGTACCATAATTTATATTTTTAAGTTTAATTATTATACGCTAATATAACTAATAGGTTACAAAAAACCTAATTTTTGTTCAACAAATGTTCAACAAATGTTACAAATGGTAACTATTTACCCCTTTTTTTTGAGATTTTTCTAGCTAGAATTTTGCCTATAAATTGACCTAATTTACCCTCACTTTGTACGTCTATCTTTGTACCATCAGCATCTTTACGAATTTGAACATCTACATTTTTTGTGTCTATGTCTGCTGTAAATACTCCATCTTTACGTTCTATATCAATATCTATGTTTTTAGTATCAATAGATATATCAAGATCCTTTTTTTTAGATCTTTTAGCTGTTTGCTTTTTTGCTCTAGCTTCTTTTCTAGCTTCTTTTTTTTCTAGTCTAGCTTCTTTTTTCTTTGCCATTATAATTGTTTTAACATGTTAATCATTCTAGGGCATGGGTATATATCCAGTTTATCAGGTCTAACTGAATTATGACTAAATAAACCATTTTCCCCTCTTAATGCCCTTTTAGATACTTCCCACATATCACATTCATTATACGTTATGCTAATACCATATCTTTCATTCCAAAATACTAATAGCTGTCTTACTGATTCTATTTGTGCATCCGTATATCTATGCCAGTATAACTTACCTTTATATGCTTTTTCTAAAATAGTTACTTCATCTTCAGGAACTTCACCATTTACATAGTTATAATATTTACCATTTTTTTCAGTTAAATAACCCCAGTTACATATTTCTATACCTATTGAATTTTTATCTAATAGCCTATAATCTACATCATATGCTTTAAATATTTCACTTCGTACCCCTAAATGATATGCCCAATATTTACTAGAAAAGGCTTGACAAATTTCACCATC
>Ga0222719_10003799_pt1 | contig 13342 bp, 10 predicted proteins | sample C33_34DmetaG_FD_165039 | JGI IMG/M metagenome (GOLD analysis project Ga0222719, IMG submission 165039) | Estuarine water microbial communities from San Francisco Bay, California, United States - C33_34D | ecosystem: Environmental > Aquatic > Marine > Unclassified | place: USA: California...
GGCGGCGACAAAGACGCCGGCGGCGACCAAGGCGGCGGCGACAAAGACGCCGGCGGCGACCAAGGCGGCGGCGACCGCCAAGCCGGCCAAGGCGGCGACCACCAAGCCGGCGGCGGCAAAGCCGGTGACGGCGCCGATCAAGACCACGACGCCGGCGGCGGCAAAGGCGACGACCACCAAGCCGGCGGCGGCGAAGGCGAAGACCAAATCTACCAAGAAGGTTACCCGACCGGTCAAGTCCGTCACGAAGAAGGTTGCCAAGCCGGCGGTGAAGAAGGCGGCCAAGCCGGCTCCGCGCCCGAAGAAGGTGAGCCGCGTGAACCCGCTCTCCATCATTGCCACCGGTCTCGGTCTCGGTCTGTTCGCATACTCAAACCGCAGAGAGGGTCAACCGTCCGTATCGACGGCGGCGACGAAGACTACCACAGTGTCTAGCACCCCGGCGAAAACCGTGGCCAGCGCTCCAGCCAAGCCGACCAAGTCTGCCACTAAGGCTGATGAGGCACAAGCGTGGATCGAGAACTGGAAGAACAAGTAATCGCAACGCGCTCGATGTAAATCGATCAATTCATCAATAACTCTTATATTATCACACGAAATATATGCTGCAGCTGCCTATTTCCCCTCTTCCGGACGCAAAACATCCATGCCACCGAGGTACGGTCGCAACGGCTCGGGTACGACGACGCTTCCATCTTCTTGCTGGAAATTTTCGAGGATGGTGACGATCATACGAGGAATCGCGCACGCCGTCGCGTTGAGAGTGTGGCAGTGCATAAGCGGCTGCTTCTTGCCATCGACGGCATTCGGTCTGTACTTTATATTCAGCCGCCTCGCTTGATAATCCGTGCAGTTCGAGGCACTCGAAATTTCGCCGTACCGTTCGAGCGCGGGCATCCACGCTTCGACGTCGAATTTGCGATATGCCGGTGCGCCTAAGTCCTCCGTGGGCATGTCCAAAACTTTGAAGTGGAAGCCGAGCTCTGCAAACATTTCAGTCTCGATGCCGATGAGCTCCTCGTGAAGTGCGTCAGATTGCTCAGGCGTGGCCACGACGAACATCTCCACCTTGCTAAACTGATGCAAACGATACATGCCCCGAGTCTGCGCGCCGGCGGCGCCGGCTTCAGTGCGGAAACAATGACTGAAGGCCGCCATTTTGATAGGGAGTTGCGATTCTTCCACAACTTCATCCATGTATACTCCACCCAATAATAGTTCAGCCGTACCCGCCATACAGAGATCGGAGTTTTCAATGCTATACACTTGCGTGTTCTCTGCCCGCGGCTGGAATCCGCACTTCTCCACCACGCTGCTACGCACCATGTCTGGCACCATCATGGGCTTGAAACCTTTGCTCAAAACCTTGGCGAACGCCCAGTTGATCAGAGCTAACTCAAGCATAGCTCCAACACCGGTGAGGTAGACGAAACGACTACCACTCACCTTGCTTCCAGTCTCGAAGTCGAACATCCCAAGCTTTTCGCCGACGTCGACGTGATTTTGCACTGGAAACGTAAACGCGCGCTGCTCACCCACCGTCGCCCGAGTCACCGTATTTTCTTCGCTGCCGATCGGCACATCCGGGTGTGTCAAGTTTGGCAACCTCTGCGCCATGGTTTGTAACTCGCTCTCGAGTCCGGCGAGATCGCCTTCGAGCGCCGCGAGCTCGTCCTTAATCGCCTTGCCCTCGGCAATCAACCCGTCCCGAACCTCTTTATCCATCTTCCCCTTCATGCTCTTCGCGTTCGCGTTTCGACGCTCGCGAAGTTCATCGCACTTAAAGTTCAACGCGTTCAACGCCTCGTATTTCGCGATGATTTCCTGCACATCCACGTCCACCTTTCTCGTCGTCGCGTTCTTTTGCACCAACTCGGCGTTGTCCCGCACAAACTTGAAATCGATCGCCGCCTTCCACGCCAGCGCCTTGTTCGTCTCCCCCGACGCATTCAACGCGGGCGCTTCGCTCGTTGCGCTCGCTCGCGTGGCGAGCGTCGCGCGCTGCGCGGGACGTCCGGGCGTCCAACGTCGCGCGACGACGCTCGCGGCGAGCGGCGAGGACGAGGACGAGGATGACGTCGTGCGCGTGCGCGCGGCGGCGGCGGCGACGACGCGGCGGTGCATGGCCGACCTGACGAATGTTCTGTGCATCGCGCGCGTCCGGCGCGACGTCGATCGTCGACGAGCGCGGTGTGGCGTCGCGAGGCGCACGAGCTATGGTGGTGACGTCGAGCCGTCGGGTTTTTTTCGCTTTTTTCTATCTCTATTGCACAACACACGACGCGCGGGGAAACAATGATGAGCTAGGACGGGTTACGCCGGAGGCGACCGCACGACTTCGGCGATGGTGGAGACCTCCGCCATGGCGCCGACGCCAAAGTCACCGCACGCGAGGTGCTTCTCGATCGGCGGAACGACGACGACGCCGAGCTCGCGCGCCGAGCGCAAATGTCGCTCGGTGAACGGGCTCTCCCACATCTTTGTGTTCATCGCGGGCGCTATGAACACGCGTTTGGCGGGGTCTTTAAAATCCCACGCGCGAAATACACACGTGAGGAGATTATCACACAACCCGTTGGCGATTTTAGCCAGGGTGTTTGCGCTGAGTGGCGCCAAGACGAAGACGTCAGCCCACTTGACCAACTCGATATGCATCACGGGATCGCCCTTTTCGCCCCATTCACGCCACTCGTCGTGATCGGTGAAAGTTTTTATGTTATTTTCTTCCGCTCGTGCGATATCTTCCGCATCGATGAACTTCAACGCGTTATCTGTGAACACGAACCGAACCTCACACTCGCCGCTCGCGCTCCACCGCTCGCGCGCGAGCTCGTCGAACTTGATCGCCGCCACGGATCCTGACACTCCGATGAGAACCCTCGTCATCGCTCGAGGTCTCACTTCGCTCGCTCTTCCTCGAGTTTTTTCGCCAATCGCGCCTTGGACTCGCGCGCGAGCTTCAAGTTTCTTCGACTCTTCCACAGCTTTTGCTCCTTCAGGCACGCGTCGAGCGTCCACTTTTCTTCGTTGCACTTCCCGAGGAACTTGCCCAGGGCGTTTTCGGCGTGACAGCGCTTGAGAGCGATGACGGCTTCGCGGCAGATCGGGTGCTTGTCCAGCGTCAGCGGCGGGTGCATCGCCGACACGCGCGTCGCGGTGTCCCGAGCGTGCGGGCAAAAAAGTGTCTCGAGCGGGACAAACGCGTCGGACGTCAAAGTGCGCCGCGTTGCCGCGCATCAGCGCGTTCGCACGGTCACGAGGACGAGGTGCGCGACGTAAGCGTACGTGCGTCACACGTCGCGCGTCATGGGCGACACGCGAGATGCCCTCACGCTTTGGTTCGCGCCGGCGTTGGGGAGCGCGTTGGCCCAGGTCATGTTTCTGAGCCCGTTCCCGGAAATCGAGCGGTGCAAGACGAAGCGCTCGCTCGGACACCTGAACGCGCTGCCGTATCCGTTCGTGGCGGCGAATTGCGCGGCGTGGATGATTTACGGTGGTATCAGTGGGAACTATTGGGTGTATATTCCAAACTTTACTGGATACTTTTGCGGGACGTATTACTCTTTTGTGGCGTATGCGCTCGACGAGAAGATACGGGGAACGATGGAACGCATAGTTGCGGTATTAATCATCTTGGTTAGTTTCATAGGGATGGTAGTGAGTTGTGTGATGAAGAATTCGAGCGAGAGCGCTCGCCTTGTGGTGGCTGGGATCTTGGCAAACTTGATTCTGGTGGTGTACTACTCGGCGCCGCTGTCGACGATGGCGGAAGTCGTCAGGACGAAGGATTCAAAGTCCATGCACTTTCCTCTGGTGTTTTGCAACGGACTCAATGGCCTGTGCTGGACCACGTATGGCATAGCGTTGAACGACTGGTGGATCGCCGCGCCGAATCTTTTCGGTTCTGTGCTCTCCATCGTACAGGTCGTTCTTATTTTCTTGTACCCAAGCTCAGAACGCTTACGCAGTCGGATCACGCCGACTCCCTCCGTCGAAGGGCTAGTGTCGATGAGTTCGGATTCTTCTCCGCTTTGATATTATCAAAAGCGTCGATATTCTTTGGTAGAAACGAAATGCAAACTAGAATTAGGCGGAGAGTTGAGCGCGCAGTGACGGCGCGTATCCTCAACAATCCGCGAGTGTATCAATTAAGCACAGACTTTGTCATTCAAAAGCTAAGGCCTAACGCGCCGCAGAACACACCAGTCCCGTCGCATCCGCTCCGATTTTGCCTAAGTTACACACACCGCAAACGTTCCCTGCTTCTTCCACGACGTAGTGCGCACCACACGTAGGGCACACGCAGTCCTTCGTCCCCTTGTAAATTGGAACAAAGGTAGCAGAGCAAACGGCGAACGGATTGTGAGGATCGTAGTTGACCTCGACCTCATCCTTAGGTGCTCGTTCGCACGCTTGTAACACTTGTTTCGCTTGCGTAGCCACCTTGACAGGCGGGTTGAGTTCAAGTAATCGACGGCAGAACGTTGCGGCGGTGACATAGTTCTTCAGCTTGAAGAAAATTGACATTGCCGATCGCAGAGAAAGAGACAGGTGAATCGGCTGCATCTCAGAGTGCGTAAAATACGCGGCGAGCTCAGCTTGTCGAGTCGCGTCATCCTTGACTTCCTTTCTAGCAATCTCAATCCTCAGCGCACACGCGTATTCGCGAGCCACCTTCAAGAGCTGTTCCACGTCCTCAACTTCGCTCGGATCCTCCACGCTCAACAAGGTGATCGCGTGAATGATACCGACAAACACTTTCAAAGCTTCCACAAACTTGCCTTCAGTAGTTAACTTGAAAGCGGACTTGAGGCGTTCCTGGAGAATTTCCGGAGAACAGATCATCGCAGGCGGCAAAACACCCGTTGCGCGCGAAGACCAGCCGCGGCCGAGCGGCATCGGTATCTTGGGACTTGCGGGCATGCCCTCGAGGGTCACATGCGACGCATACGCCAAATCCACGAAATGTTGCTTGAGTGGAGCGAAATTGACGATCCCTAACTGACGGCTAAGCAATTTCATGGCGCTATCGAAATCGCCCGCAGCCACGTGCTCGCCGGCAACGGCACTCTTCTCAGTCCATCGTCGCGACGGCGGAACGCCGGCGGTTGGTGCGATGAAGACATCGCTATGAAACGTTTCAGCGCCAGTGTCATCCACTGCACCACCCATCAACTCTTCCGGTAGTTCTAATTCATCCATGCCCCAGCCATCGTTTTCATTGTCGACGTCGTCGAACTCAACATCGGGCGCAATACCAGCCTTGGCGAGCGGATCGACGCGCTCGTCGTCACCGATATCAATGTCAGCGTCACCCCATCCAAGACCAACACCACCCATGCCCATGACATCATCTTCAGCGTACTCGTCGCCAGCGATCTCGCCAGATAGAACACCTTCGAAGAATCCCTTGGACACCGGCAACAACGGCCAGTTATCCCCTCTAAACAAGGGAGCGGGCGGTTGAAGCAGCTTTCCTAAGCCACTCACGTCTGGAATAGCGGCACCGTTCTCGTTTAATGTTTCTGCTATGCGCGCTGCATCGTCTTCCAATCCATGTGTCTTGGCGGTTAAGTACGCGAGCGGGTAGTGGCCAACATTCTCAAGCACCTTGACTCGCTCGGCTACGTCACCCAAGTAAAGTGCGTTGTGGAACTGTCCCATGACATCGGCGCGCATTTCCGAGATCTTCAACATCTTACTCAACTTTTCGAGGTTACCGGTGATGAGGTACAAGAATGAAAGACGCTCAAAATTCTTCGTCTTTTGGTACGCAAACTCAACGATTTGGTGGTTACCTTGATTCAACGCCGCAACACCAAGCTTGTGCCATGTGTCTTTGTCGTCGATCTCTTGAGCGCTAGTGAGGGCGACTTCGATGTTACCGCATTCCAACGCCAACTCAAAGCGAGTGCGTTCATCCTGTTTTATGAAAAGAATAGAGACGTTAGTCAAGCCGCCGTCGGCGAAAAAAGAGCAGCAAATGCAGTGTCGCTGGAACACTCATACAAAAAAATAGCGAACAAGAAATCTTCATAGACTCTCGGCATTCACCAAGGAAGGATCCGTAAGGTTGTAGATAATCATCGTGTGCCAAAAGGTCGTCGAGAAAGCGCCGAAAAAGTTGCACGAGAAACTCACCTGAACGAAGTGGAGCGCGATCTCCGGGTAACCCTTTTGCTGCAAGTACGCGATGATCGATTGGCCGCAGAGCTGTCCACTTTTGATCATCGAAAGCACTTGATCGAACCTCTTCGCATTGAGCGCGAGCTTGAACATGTACTCTGACGGGTCAAACTGAAGCTGACGGTTACGTCCATCACGATCCAAACAGAAAATGACATTGCCAAACACCTTGGTGAGGTACACGGGGTTATCCAACGTGCGAATAATGCCCGAGTCACCATTTGGTAAGGCGTATTTGATGTGGTTGAGCGTAGTGTAGATGAAGACACCGTGATCGTCCCAGGCTCCCGACTTTACGCGAATGGTTTCGTGCACCGTGACAGAGTGACCAAGCTTGCGATCCGCGAGAACGATGGCGTGCTTACTCAGCAGAGCAACACGGCTCATATCTGACGCCCAGACGACGTACTTGATGTGTGGTGCAGCAAGCTCGGCGATAGCGGCGCGCTGTTGGAGATCAAACAACACCATCTTCTCATCGGAGCGGCACAAGAGCGATCCTGTCCCAGCATAGAAGATCATGTCAGTGCCCGGGGTAGGGCAGGCACACTTCTTGGTCATTTCGTTGTCCAAGTTCTTGATGATGATGTTATTCGATTGCTTATCCAGTGTCGCAAATCGGTTTCTGGCCACGAAGACCGCGCCAATACCGTTACCGCGACGTGAGTCGCCACTGACTTCGCCTCGGCCGCTATCCTTTGGTAACATGAAAAGCTCGTAGTTTTCACCACCGGCATCGTACGTAATGAGCACCGCATTCTCCGCTGGGTTGTATGACATGGATCTCGGGCTCGAGTTGGGACCTCCAACGGTGCGTCGGATGGACACCAACGGATTATCCCGCTGAGACTGAAAGTCATAGCAGCGCAAGTAGCGATCCTTCACGTAGAACAAGCTACCTTGGTGGCTGGTGTACGCCGGACGTTCACGTTCGAGCTTGAAAACAATCATACCACTGTCATGGCCTGCGGCTAACAAATTGACTTCAGGATGCGCGGCCAAGATCCAGAACCGATCATTCTCTCGTCGGAAGGTTTGCGCGTCGGCTCGCTTTGACATGTCCCACACACGGATCGACTTGTCCTCTGAGTTCGACACAATCACATCCTGCCTGGCATGGAAAGCGACACAACTCACGTTGTTGACGTGTCCACGAAGAGAGTCAACTTCCCAAGCCTTCGTGTCGTTCATGCGCCAAAGCTTCACTTGACGATCGTCCGCACCGGACACAATCAGCGGCAACGTCGGGTGGAAAGCCGCCCAATTGACGCCGCGGTCGTGACCTTCTAGGATGTACTTCACCACAGTGTCACCTCCACCAAACAGATCGTTGTTCATTTGCGGCATGCGGAGCTCATCCGCCGGACTCACAGCCTTGCGCCGGAGACCGCTAATGTCCCAAACTCTCACCGTCTGATCCAATGACGCCGAAACCACCAAGTCATCCTTGTGATGGAATCTCGCGCACATAACGTAGTGATTATGTCCCGTAAGAACCGCAATCGAGCTTCTGCTCTGCCAGTTCCAGATCCGAATCGTCTGATCATCCGAAGCGGAGACGATCCACGGGTACTCTGGGTGAAACTCAACCGTTCTGATGTAGTCCAAGTGACCCAAAAGCGTGAACATACACCGTCTGAGCTTGTAACTCCAAACCTTGATCTTATAATCATCCCCTGTTTCAGCGCAATAGCGCGCGGTCAGTCTCAATTTCTCCCCCCGTCGCATTTTCCTCGCCTCGCGTTTGCGATCGCGTCTCGGGTCGATCGCGCGCGTCGCCCTCTTCGCCTCGCTCCATCATCACGCACCTCCTGACACGAATAACGGCTGCGAACTGTGAAAGTGTACCCCCCGCACTGGACCCTCGTGCTCATCGAATCGATCGATCAGCGTTCCCATGCGATAATCCCATAACTGAATCACCCCGCTGTGCAGCGACGCCAAAATCCACGGTCGCTTGGGGTGAAACGCCAACCCTTTCACCCGGTTCGATTTCGTCTGCGGTCGTCGCGCGCGTCAGTCCCGCTCGACGATCACTTCTCGCGATCCACGCGTCGTCGCGGCGCCACATCGCGCGTCGTACCTCGAACTTCGTCAACATCTTTGTTCAGATCGCGACCAAACGTTGCGATCGAATCGCGCGTTCGCGCTCGCGCGCGCGCGCGTAAACGGCGACGTACGACGCGCGGACGCGTGCGTTTGACGCGCGCGCGTGTCGTGCGTTCGTCGCACGCGCGTCGTTCGCGCGAACGCCGACGACGCGCTCGACGTCGAGTGCAGATCCGAGGTCAGGCGAGCGCGAAACCGCGGAACCGCCCGTTGAGGAGAGCCGCGCGCGCGAGGTTTCGCGAACGAAGCCCTCGGCGAGCGGTGAATGGAGGCTCGAGACCAGAACACTGAGGAGTTGAGACGAGAACACTAAAGATGCTAAAGATACTATTAGAATCAACATCATCGCTAGGGGGCGTAGGCGTCCATCTTGGACGAGAGAAGCTTCCAGACGTCGGATTTGTAGGAGCGCTCGAGCGCGCCGGCGGCGGAGAGACGGTCGGGATGGAAACGAAGGGCAGCTTTTCTGTACGCCGAACGCACGGCGGTGATAGAAGACGACGACGGTTCAACGCCGAGCGCGGTGAGAACTTGTACCAAACCTTCGCGCTCGAGGGTGGCGAGTGAGGGGTCGGACGCGCGAGAGGGTCGCGGCGCCGAATGCGAAGGCTTTGGCGGTTCGGATCGCAAAGTCTCGCGAGCGTGCTCCGATCCCGATGCCGTACGAGGCGTCGATGCCGCGGTAGGTTGAGATGAGTCCCATTTTGACTTCGCTTTGTTCGCTTGTGCCGCGCGATCGGAAATTTCGCTCTCCCACCGCTCGCGATGATACCGCTCCGTTTCTTCGTCGCGCGCTCGCGAGGCGGGAGACGCGCGAAACGACGCCGACGAAAATCCCGACTCTGACTCGCGATGGCCCGCACCGGGAGTATAGTTCAAATTCTGCTTTACCGTCCTCGCTTCGTCGGCCTTCCCATCACCCCCCGGGCGTCGCATCGACCTCGCGCGCCGCTTCAACTCCTCCCGCTCAGTCTCGGCGTTCGGGCTCGTCTTCGACGCGTCCAACATCCTCGACAACGCCAAATCCACGTCCCATCCCACGTTCCTCAAATGCGCGATCGCTCGATCCACGCTCGTGGGTACCATTTTTACGATCAAGCACACGTCCTCCGCGCGCGCGTAGTCACCGTCGAGCACGTCCACCACGCGCTGCGCGTCTCGCGCCGAGACGCCGTGCCGCCGCTCGAGCCGCTCCGCGAGCGTCGCCCGCGCGTCATCGTCGTCGTCCGCGAAATCATCGCGCGCGCGCGCAGGACGACGCGCGCGCGCGTCATCGACGAGCACCCGTCCCGTTCGTCCCGCCGTTCGCGTCGACGCGCCGCTCCCGTTGACGAAACGAGGTGAAGTCGTTACGTGTGGTGCCGCGGATTGTCGTCGCGAATTTCGCGCCGAGGACGACGCGTGAACGTCGTGTGAGGTCGACGCGCGCGCAGATATCTCGAGCGCGATGCGGAGTTGCTCCATCTCTTCGTCGTAGGACGAGGGGATGGCGTGACGCAGCGACTCGCGCGGCATGCGTCCGTCTTAGATGAGGCGCGAGGCGCGCGCTGAGGCATCGCGTGGGAGATTCAAGACTGAAGATTGAAGATTACGCGCGTTTATGCAACATTACAACGTCAGGCTGATCGGCTATTTTCTAATGCAATTCTTAGAGCGGCTATTTCGGCCGCCATCTCCAGCTGTGCGTGCTGCATGTCGGCGAACATGCGCGCGGTTTCCTCTTGTTGAAGTTGGTGCTGTCGCAAGAGTTCGAGATGGACGTCTCGAACGCGAGCGGAGAGGTCGCCGCCGAGCTTCTCCACGGCGGCGTCGAGCAAAGATGACACGTCCGCGGTGGTGGGGATGGGATTTGTGCCGACGAGTTTCAACTCTTCGCGCGCCAACGCCGCGGCTGGCGGTGTGTGCGCGCGTTGACCGTGGAGCAAGCGATTGGACTTTTCCGCGACGGGCGTCATGGGAGAATCCGGAAGGTTGTCTCCACGCGCGGGCGTGCTTTCGACTTGAAACGAGTGCGGAACGGGCTTTTGCCAACTGAGCGAATTCACCGCACCTTCGTGCGCCTTGACGTCGTAGATTTTGCACGTGGCGATGTCGGCGCCGCCGCTAATCTTTCGCGTGTCCAGCCAAGTCACGACACCGTTTGACGTCCCCACTACGAGCCCGAAGCCCGAATAATGCCAAGCCATGCACGTCACTTGCGTCGATCGAAATGTCAACGCGCCCGACGGCGTCGGAGAGGCGACGTCTTGAAGCACCACTCTCCCATCGCTCTTGACGTATCCGACCAAGCCCGGAGCCACGGGTGAAAATTCAACTTGATAACACTCAGACCCTCGAACCGTGAGCGTCGACTGCAGCTCGCCGACTTCGGCGTCCCACAGTCTGACCGTGCCATCCGCACACGCCGACACCAAGTGTTGGGGCGAGTACTCGGAGAAATCTATCGAGGTCACTCCGCTCAGCGTCGGCGGCGACAGTTTCGCCTTGGTCGCCCCGCTCTCGACGTCCCGCACGAGCACCGTCCCATCGTGTCCTCCGCTCCCGACCACTCGGCCGAACATGCCATATTTCACCGTCGCCACCCCACCCGTGTGTCCCGAGAACACGCGATGTTCGCGTTTCCGCTTCAAATCCCACACCCGAGCCTCTCCCGTCCCGCCCGCGACCAAGTATCGCGACCCCGCGGAGAAGTCCACCGCGTGCACCTCTCCCTCGCCCGCCACCGCGCGTTCGGGCACTCGTCCGAGATCGCTCAGGTCGGGTTTCATCAGCACGCACCCCGCCTCGGTCGTCCCCGCGCACAGCGCCCCGTTCGAGGGCGACCACGCGACGCATCGCGCGTCGCCCTCGGCGCGTCGTTCGAGCGCGCGCGACGCCGCGAGCGTCGCGCGTCCCGCCTCGGGGTCGTACACCCTGATCGACGACCGGCCGTCGGCTTCGACGCCGCACGTCGCGACGAGCGCGGCGAGCGTCGACGACGACGACGACGTCATCGCGCGTCGCGCCTCGCGATGCGGACCGCACCACCGCTGGGTGTTGCGTCAGACATCGGCGCGATGCGGGTGGTGCGACCGATGTCGAAGCGCGATCGAACGTCGTGGATGACGGTGGTGGTGTCGTTCGTGAACTTTACCTCGTTCCACGCCGTGCGCGAGGGGTACATGGCGTGTAAATCGACGCTGCACGACCGCGCCAAGTACCCGACGGTGCTGCTGGGGGAGATTGACTTCGGGTTTTGCGCGAGCTACGCGTGCGGATTGTTCACGGCGGGGTACCTCGGACGTAAATACGGGGTACGAAAAACGATCGCGGTCAGTTTCTTGCTCACGGGATTGCTGTCGATCGCGTTCGGGGCGGTGATTGGGTACGCGCTCGCGCCGAAGAGCGAGGACGAGGCGTGGACGGTGGCGTGGACGGCGCACGTGCCGCTGTGGATGGCTTCGGCGTTCGTCCAGGGGTGGACGTATCCAAATTTTATCGCGCTTTTGAGCGATAGTATCGAACCGTACTTTAGAGCGACTGTGTTGACGGTGTGGGCGACGGCGTCGCCCGTGGGCGACATCGTCGGTTTGCAAATCGCGCAGGCGGTGTTGCGCGAGGGAGAAGAGCACTGGCCGTACGTCATGTTCGTCGCGGGCGTGTTCGTGCTATTGAATCTCGTGCTATTCTTGGTGTGCATCGGAGCGAACAAAGCGCGCATCGTGAGAGATGAGGAGGACGAGGACGAGGAGGAAGCCTCCTTGTTGGACGCGCCGCCGGTATCGGAGACGGTTGAAGATGAGTCCCCGCAAGCAGGCTTTTGGCAGGTCATGAGTGACGTTTCGAAAATTCCTGGCGTACTTGATTACGCTTTTTCCGTCATGGCGCTGAAGGTCGTGGTCACGTCCTTGCTATTTTGGATTCCGTATTACGTCGAGGAGCGTTTTGATTCGCATAGTTCGTCCATAGTTTCGACGCAATTCTTTGATTTATCGTTGATTCTTGGAATGGGCTTCGCGGCATTATTGAATAGATTGATCGGAAGATGGGTCTTGTTGTTCCTAGTTAGTTTAGTTTTAGGACTTGTGCCGCTGTTGGCGATCCCGTACTCAAAGACGTTGGGCGGGACAGTGTCTTGCATCTTCTTGGCTGGATTCCTCATCGGACCAGCCGCGGCGTTGTTCGCCGGTGTCATGAGCGCGGAAATGGGAAAGAAAGCAAAGATACATAGTGATCGCGGCGGTATCATCGGTATCATCTCTGGATTGATCGACTCTGCAGGTGCTATTGGAAGTGGTACCGGTCAAATTTTGGTCGGCGCATTGGCTTCGACGTACGGCTGGCACACGGTGTTCAAGGTACTCGCTGGTTTTGTAGGCATAGGTGCCATTAGCCTGGTGCGAGTGCGGCGCATGGAAAATGAGGAAGTATCTACTAGGAAGTAATTGTATGAATTTCAAATAAGCTAGCTATGAGTATCTACCAACGCGAGCGTGTGATTAAATCCACACGAAACATCTTTGACTTCACCTGGAACAGAAACTTCGTGTGGTTCCCAAAAGTCAAACTCATTTCCTAAACCTAACTGACCACCGCTGGACATTTTCTCGTCTGCGTACGAACCCATTGAACCGCCAAATCCCCACGCGAACAACTTGCCATTCGCGATACCAGCAGAGTGCTTCCAACCAGCGGCAAGTTTTGACCAACCACGTGAGCCCATTTTAATGGGTTTCGGGACAGCTGACTTGATATCTGAATGGTGACCATGCCCGAGTTCGCCGTGTTGATTCGCCCCCCACGACACGACTCCGGCATTTGTGTTTGCGAGACTGTGTAAACCGCCGCACGCAATTTCATGTACAAATCGAAGCGACGTGACAGGCGAAGGCGTCGTCTCGTGGTCCGAAGGCTTCGCACTCAATCCAAGTTGGTTAAATCTTCCTTGACCCCACGTGTACAAGTTCCCTCGGTCGTCGATACACGCCGAATGCATATGCCCAGCGGCGACAGCCACCACCTTTTTGTCCTCGAGCGAACGCACCAATCTCGGCGCCAATTCAGCCCT
>Ga0222719_10003800_pt1 | contig 13342 bp, 11 predicted proteins | sample C33_34DmetaG_FD_165039 | JGI IMG/M metagenome (GOLD analysis project Ga0222719, IMG submission 165039) | Estuarine water microbial communities from San Francisco Bay, California, United States - C33_34D | ecosystem: Environmental > Aquatic > Marine > Unclassified | place: USA: California...
GCACCTGCTCGCCCACAAGGCTTACGATCATTCCTACCCTCATTGTTGGCGCCACAAGACGCCCATTATTTTCCGAGCAACCCCGCAGTGGTTTATCAGCATGTCGCAGCAGGGCCTTCTTAATGAGGCCAAAGCCGCAGCGGATGCGGTGCAATGGGTGCCCGATTGGGGTAAGGCGCGTATTGATGCGATGCTCGCGGATAGGCCGGATTGGTGTATCTCGAGGCAGCGAACTTGGGGAGCTCCCATTGCTTTGTTTGTTCACAAAGAGACGGGCGCCTTGCACCCTGATACGGCAAATTTAATGGAGCAAGTCGCCCAGCGTATTGAGGCGGGGGGAATTGACGCTTGGTTCGAACTTGAAGCTGAGGACCTTTTGGGTCAAGAGGCGAATGAGTACGAGAAAGTGACCGATACGCTCGACGTTTGGTTTGATTCGGGCGTCACGCACGCCTGCGTATTGCGAGAGCGAGCCGAGTTGCAGGCCCCCGCAGATTTATATTTAGAGGGATCGGATCAACATCGAGGTTGGTTCCAGTCAAGCTTGTTGACGGGCGTAGGTGCCTTTGGTGAAGCGCCCTATAAAGCGGTTTTGACACATGGTTTTACCGTCGATGACCAAGGTCGTAAGATGTCGAAATCGATCGGCAATATCTTGTCGATTAAAGAGGCTTCTAACAAATGGGGCGCAGATGTGCTTCGGTTATGGGTGGCCGCCACGGATTATCGAGGCGAGATTGCTTTTGGTGATGAAATCTTCAACCGGACGTCGGATGCCTATCGCCGAATCCGCAACACCGCACGATTTTTGTTAGCGAATTTGAATGGGTTTGATCCGGCAGCGGATGTGCTCCCCAGCGCTTCTATGCTGCCTTTGGATCGCTGGATGGTATTCAGAGCAGCGCAATTGCAAAAAGAGATTGCGGCGGCATATGAGGCCTATCAGTTCCACTTAGTGTATCAAAAAGTACATCACTTCTGTTCGTCTGATTTGGGCGGTTTTTATCTTGATATCATTAAAGACCGACAGTACACCACTCAGGCAGATAGCGCGGCGCGACGGTCAGCGCAAACGGCCCTGTATCATATCGTGCACGCACTGGTACGATGGATCGCGCCCATTTTGAGTTTTACGGCAGATGAGATTTGGGAGTACTTGCCTGGATCAGCAAAGCAATCGGTATTCTGCGAAACTTGGTACAGCGACCTTGAAGCGATTTCATTGGATGAATCCTTTGGCGATGCCTATTGGAGTCAAATCGTAGCAATTCGGCGTGAAGTAAATGGGGCTTTAGAGGCGGCACGCTCGCAGGGCTTGATAAAGGGCGGGCTCGACGCATCCGTCACCTTATATGCGACAGACCAAATCATTTCGTTACTCAACGCGTTGGGTTCAGAATTGCGTTTTGTCCTAATCACCTCTGATGCTCTATGTGCTGATCTGGGCGAAGCGCCGAGTGATGTCTTTGACACTGAGATCGAGGGGCTGAAGGTAGGCGTGGTGAAATCAGAGTCAGAGAAGTGTGAGCGTTGCTGGCACCGTCGCGAAGACGTTGGACAGTCTGAGCTGCACCCGAGCCTCTGCGGGCGGTGCGTTGAAAATATCGATGGATCGGGTGAAGTTCGCCAATATGCCTAGCCTCGCAACCAAAATACAATGGCTTCTTGTTGCATGTATTGTGGTCGTGTTAGATCAGGTCACAAAGGGGTGGGCATCAGAGCGACTAATCTACGCCCAGCCTAATTACGTATTCTGGTGGTTAGACATCACACTACATCACAATACGGGTGCCGCATTTTCATTTTTAAGTGATGCGGGTGGATGGCAGCGCTATTTCTTTACCCTTGTGGCGGTGGTTGTGAGTATCGCTATAGTGGTGTGGTTAAGTCGTTTAAAGGATCATGAAATCCGACTTGGTTGGGCCTTAGTGCTCGTGTTAGCGGGTGCTGTGGGTAACTTAATAGACCGAGTTACTCTGAGCTACGTGGTCGATTTTATCTCGGTGCATTGGGATGATTGGTACTTCCCGACCTTTAATGTGGCGGATAGCAGTATCACAATCGGCGCGATGTTGCTTTTGATAGACAGTTTTCTGACGCCATCAACGCAATCTAAGGATTAGAGAGGACGCTATGCAGGAACTTGCGATCGGGCCGGGCACACAGGTGACGCTCAACTTCGCTCTTACGCTTGAGGATCAGACCGAAATTGATAGTAATTTCGATCAAAGCCCTGTTACCTTCAGCATTGGTGACGGGAATGTGCTCGCGGGTTTCGAGCGTCACTTGTTTGGTCTTACTGCGGGTGCCGAGCGAGAATTTGCCGTGCCGCCCGAGGATGGTTTTGGGCAGCCTAATCCGAATAATATCCAAACGGTGAAGCGGTCTTCGTTTGGCCCGGATGAATTGAGCGAAGGCTTAGTTTGTAGCTTCGCGGATGCCGAGGGCGGTGAGTTGCCGGGCGTCATCACTTCGTTCGACGATAAGTGGGTGACGGTTGACTTCAACCACCCACTGGCGGGGCGCACCATTTTATTTAGAGTGAAAATCCACAATGTGGTTGCGATCGAGGTTCATTAATGCAGGTTAAGCTCGCCAATCCTCGAGGATTCTGCGCGGGGGTAGACCGCGCCATCGATATCGTCAACCGCGCCATTGATTTATTGGGCGCGCCTATATATGTGCGGCATGAGGTTGTTCACAACAAGGTCGTCGTGGATGGGTTGCGACACAGAGGGGCAATCTTTGTTGAAGAGCTCGAGGAAGTTCCTGCGGGTTCGACCGTTATTTTTTCTGCTCACGGAGTGTCTCAGGCCGTGCGAAAAGAAGCGGATGAGCGAGGGCTCAAAGTCTTCGATGCGACTTGCCCCTTGGTCACGAAAGTACATTTAGAGGTTTCATCACACAGCCGCGCGGGCGACGAATGCATCCTGATCGGTCACCGCGGACATCCAGAAGTAGACGGTACCCTGGGCCAGTATTCTCGCGCGAATGGTGGCGAAATGTACTTAGTGGAAGATGAAGCCGATGTGCTAGCGCTTGAGGTTCGCAACGCCGATCGTCTGAGCTATGTGACTCAGACCACGCTTTCTGTGGACGATACCGCGAGAGTAATCGATGCGCTTCGCGCGCGCTTTCCCAATATTAAGGGGCCGCGCAAAGACGACATTTGTTACGCAACGCAGAATCGTCAGGATGCGGTGAAGCAGCTCGCGAGCGAAAGTGACTGTATCTTGGTGGTCGGCTCGCCGAACAGTTCCAATTCGAACCGATTGCGTGAGCTGGCGGAGCGCATGGGCGCTTCCGCTTATCTGATCGATGGCCCCGAAGACTTGCGGGCGGCATGGTTTGAAGGTTGTGCTTCTGTGGGGATTACGGCCGGGGCCTCGGCGCCTGAGCATCTGGTTCAGGCCGTCGCGAGCGCGCTTACGCAGTGGGGTGGTGAGCTCCCCGTCGAGCTAGATGGGCGACCTGAAAACATCACGTTCTCACTGCCGAAAGAGTTGCGCATTTCATCTGTTCAGATCGATTAATTCTTTAACGCTCATCTTTAATCGATTTCCTTCATAAAGGTGTAGACCACTTTTCTTGAGTTCAGACTGTCTCCGAAAGGAGGGAGTTTATGAAAATGCAGGGTTTTACCTTAATCGAGTTGTTGGTTGTCTTCGCCATTCTCACCCTATTGTTTGGCTTTGCGATACCCGGTGTGGGGGAATTAAGCGACCGGACAAATGTCGCCGTTACGGCGCGTAACCTAGGGCATGCGCTACAGTGGGCTCGATCTCAAGCGGTCAGCCGCAATCGGCTGGTAGGTATTTGCCCAAGATCTCCTGATGGGCTTAGCGACTGTGGCTCGGATTACGGCAAGGGTTGGTTGGTCTTTGAGGACCAAAATGGAGATCGCAAGTGGGGCCGGGGTGATGTTCTGTTAAAGATCCACTCTACACCCATATTCCCGTTCAGAGTGCTAAATAGATCGGGTTCGAAAGAAGTAAGCAAGACGATCTTCTTTAAACCCAACGGTTTTAGCGGTCAAGCCATGACGCTTGTCGTGTGTCCGAACGCTCGATCTCTGGAGCGCTCAATGGGGGTGGTTCTGAACAATTTGGGCCGACTCAGTATCCGGTCAGGATTCAAAAGTTGCCAGGTTTGAGTATGATGCAAATCAGTTTGCATGAGAGTAGACTGGAGAATATCTTCAACTTCTATGAGTATAACTTTGTCGCAGCAAACAGGCCTCACTGCTATCGAATTAATGATAACGCTCGCCGTACTTGCGATTATGGCATCTCTAGCCGGTCCGCCTATGCAGGGTCTGGTGATGAACTATCGAGAGCGAACGGGCGTGAATCAAATCGTCGGCTATTTGCGCTTGGCCCGGTCCGAGGCGATTACTCGTTCGGTCCCCGTGAGTATGTGCGGTAGCAGTGACGGGGTAGCTTGCGATGGCGATATGTCAAAGGGTTGGCTCGTATTTGAGGATGCCAATGGAAATGGTGATTTTGATTCGGCCAACGACGTATTGATTCGCGAGGGTGCCCTTGGCATCGGCCAGCATTTTTTGACAAACGCAGACGGCAGCAGTGATGTCGAACCGCTTACATACGGAGCGGACGGGGCTCGGCGAAGAGGAGAGTTATCCTGGCGTTTGTGTTTTTCAGATTCTGCTACGGAAGCTCGTCAAATCGATATCAACGCGGCCGGGTACTATCAGGTTAGCCGCGTATCTGTGCTCGGTTGCGGGAATTCATGATGTCGGTTCGCGGGATTAATCGGTTAACCGGGGTTGCACTGATTGAGGTGTTGATTTCTCTTTTGATTCTCTCGGTTGGCGTGATTGGCTTATCAAATGTGCAAATCAATGCCAAGCGCGTAGCGCAAGAAGCCTTACAGCGGACTAAGGCGGCGTCCTTGGCGTCAGAGATCCTTGAGCGTATTCGAGCGAACCCCTTGGGTTTTGGTTCATATGGTGCCGTTCAGGTAGGACAGGGTAGCATTAGTACTGAGCCACCCAGCTGCTATTTAGTGGACTGTGAGCCCAGCGCACTGGCAGCTCGAGATCTTTGGGAATGGGAGCAAGCTCTCGACGGTGCGGATGAGACGAGGTCAACTGACGGTGAAGCGGCTCGTTTAGTTGGAGGCTTATATTTACCTTATGGATGTATAGAAACTGACTTGGGTGGAGTGCTGGGAAAAATTCGCGTTACGGTTGCGTGGGAAGGGTTTAGGGAGGTAGGTTACACGGGTGACAATACCTGCGGCGGTGCTCACGGGAGCAAAAGGCAGCTGCTGACCTTCGAGAGTTTCGTAGCGGGTACAGCCTTATGAGAAACCCGCGCATGACCGCCGGTTTGACTTTGATTGAGTTAATGGTGTCCCTTGCCATTGGCTCTACCTTGATGCTCGCAGGCGCAACGCTTTTCCTTAATTCTCGCCTGTCATACGTACAAGACGAGCAAGCTGCTTATGTGCAAGAAGTTGGACGTTATTCTCTGCGTTTTTTGAGCCGTGAATTGGGTATGTCTGGTTTTTTTGGTGGGATTCAGCAGCCTTATTTAATCGAAGTCGAACAAACCCTATTAAATGGGGCTGAACTGACGCCCAGTAGCAGCTGTTACCACTTGCTGCTTGACGTGGATTCTGGTCTTACGCACTACAATAATGTTAATTCATCCGGCGCAGAAACGGACTCGATCGGCTCAGAGACAGGACGTTCTGTGCCCAGTGATTGTTTTGGCGAATCGGTCAGTCTCTTGGCCGGCAGTGATGTCCTTGTCGTTCGACGAGTGAAAGACAGTCTGACGGTCTCTCAAGGCAGTGAATTGCATGCTATTGAACCTGCCGCGACCTATTTGTCGGTGCTTCGATACAACGAGCGATTTGCTCTATTTACGGGCGCCGGAGCGGATATGTCCGCCGATGATGAGAGTGCGGATATTTGGCGTGCGACCGACTTGTGGGAATACAGCCCTCAACTTCTTTTTGTTCGAGTGCAAAACGAGGGTGTTTGTAGCGATGGTTTAAAGGAAACGGTTGAACTCTGCCGTTTGCAATTAAATCAATCGGGTTCTGGCTTAGCCCCTGTGCAATGTCTGGTCGAGGGAGTTGAAAGAATTGATGTCGTTTACGGTTTAGACCTCGACGGTGATCAAACCATCGATTCCTACACGAGTGTCCCGAGCGAAGATGATATGAGCAGAGTGCTGAGTGCTCGGCTCAGTGTTCTCGCTCGGTCCGATCAAACTGATGCTCGATACTCAGATGATAAAACATACATCCTGGGCGCCAACACGTTCACACCCAGTACTGATCAGAATAGCTGCAATGATCGAATTCGTCGCTCGGTCTTTGGTTCTACGGTTATGCTCAGAAATATGGAGGCGCTGGGGCTATGAAGCGTTTCAGGTGTGGCATGGTAGGTTCCCAAGTGGCTTCTGATCCCAGATCATATAAGTTTGGATGGGCGAGTGAATGGCTACAAAAGTAGGCAAGCTAATAAGAAAGCCCATGGGAATGCGGCGTCAATCTGGCGCTGTTTTAGTGGTTTCTCTGATCCTGTTGCTGTTGTTAGGTTTGTTGGCGACATCAGTATCCGAGAATAGCTTGCTGCAAGTCCAAATGTCGGGCAATGACGAAGCAAAGCTCGCCGCACAACAGGAAGCTTTCGCCATCGTAGACGCGATTATTGATAACTCTGGGTCAGCACCCGTGCTTGGAGATTTAGGGTATACGGTGTGCTCAGTCGATCCAAGTCAACAGCCTGGCGCATGTAACGAAACAACGATTGATCTGTCGTCAGTCGGCGTCATTCCGTCCGACGCAAACGTCACATTTTATGTAGAAAGAGTTGGGCCTGAAGAGGTTCCTTTACCCTTCATTGATGCAAGCCGAGCTGGCAGTGCTTCAAGGTTTAAATTGGCGCGCCACGAGATTGTCGTCGATATTGACCGAACGGATCGAGGCAGGGGGCGTGTCCAACTCGTGCAAGGCCTTATTAGAGTCTTACCTGAATCTGGCGGCACCGTTGTGAGTGAGGAATAGTTATGAAGAAGATTTTCGTTGCTTTGCTATCGCTGGCTATTGTCCTGCCTTCATGGGCCGATGACGTGGAGATCTATTATTCAACTTTTGGAGGGTCTTCAAAGCCGCTTGTTATGTTGACCTTGGATCTCAGAAGCAACCTAGGATCGAGCCAATGTCCATCTGCTGCTGCCGTAAGTTGTCAAACTAATCTTGGGGATGAGCTTTATATGCAGCTAGATCTTCTGACTGATAACGGTTTGGCGGGATTTTCTGAAGGTGGCGACGGGCTTGCAGATTTGGCAAGCTTTGGTTCACTGGCAGATTTACGGTCCGAGTGGAATTCGAGGGGCTTAGGAGTAACCCTGTTTGACGTTCTTCGGTCCGCGATAAGAATTGTTGTTACAAGCGATACAGTTTTGGGGAGTGGCTTGCGTTTAGGTCTAATGGTCGCTCACGACGATACCTGCACAGGTAATGGAGCGTCAGGGCCAGCTGAGATTCCATCAGGAACAGGCCAAGGTTGCAGCAATGGCGCGTACGTCTTGAAAGGCTTTTTTGATGTCACAGACCCTGATGAGTTAAATGATTTTTTCGCACGTTTGGGGCGCTTGCCCCAGCCGAGCGCGAATTTTCAGGGATTGGGTCTATGGTCAGGGCACCCTTATCAGCTAAAAGAGATCTACTTTGAGTTTTACCGCTATTTAACTGGCCAAAATTTATATAACGGGTGGCTTGGCTACGAAAGCTTTGAAAGCGGCGAAAGGCGTAAAAATCTGGGTGTCGCTGGCAATGATATTCCAGAGCCTTGGAACACGCTTCTTGCACCCGACCCTAACGTGATCATTAATTCTGGTGATTTAAGGTCGCTCAACTATCAGTCTCCTTTTGAGGGAGTGGATACCGATGATTGGGCATGTTCTCGCGTATTCATGGTCAATACGCTTTTCGGTACCGTCAATTCGGGTGATGACTCAGATGCTGCTATTCGGGCAAATCGCCCGGAGGGGCTTGGATTAAGTTCAAATCCAACAGAAGAGGAGGTTATCGCTGCTCTTAAGTCGATCGATATCGCTCCCAACAGTGGTGAAGAGTTTTCCGGTGTTTTGCCAACTGTAGAGGGAGATCAATCAGTCACTTCGTATTTTTTATCAGATACAGCGAACAAGAAACAAGATGACTGGGCACGAGCAGGGGGTACAGATAACGCGCTCCTTTTAGGGGGCGGAGCAAATATCGCTGCCACTTTTTCTTCCATTTTTAATTCGATTATTACAGAGTCCTCTACACTGGTCGCGGCTTCGGTTCCGGTGAACGTCTTCAATCGCGCAGAAACATTTGATAACGTTTTTCTGGCTTTATTCCAGGTGGAAGACGGCGCACGTTGGCCTGGCAACATCAAAAAACTCAAAATTGGACGTCGGAGTACCACCAACTCAAATGGCGACACCATTCTGGTTCCCGAAATTCAGGATGTGAATAGTCAGCGAGCGTTCGACGCCGCTGATGGCAGAATCGTTAATACAGCGTTGACATTCTGGAGCGACCCAGAATCTGGTGAGGTGGTGTTTGCTGACCCCGATGAGAACGAAGTGAGCGGCAAGGATGGGCGATCGGTTAAGCGCGGTGGCGCTGGTCAGAAAATACCTGGTGCATCTTTCAATTCGTGCATTCCAGCCTCGACCAATAATTTAGGTGCGCCCTGCACGCGTAACCTATATGTACAAAATCCATCAAATGATGCAGAACTGGTAGATTTTGATACCAGTCTCGCGGCGCTACTAGCCCCAGAGCTCCTCGCCCGCACTGATGGTGCTTTCGCCGGCAATGAAGCGGCTATCGCATCTGACGTCATTCGGTGGATGCGTGGTTTGACGATGTTGGATGCACAGTTAAATGATACGGAGACAGCGCCCGAATGGCTGATGGGTGATATTCTGCATTCGAAACCTTTACCGCTCAATTACGGCGATTCGGATGGCTCTGCTGGCGGTTATGGTGTGAGTAACCCTGATATTAGACTCTTTTTTGGTAGTAATGACGGTTGGTTGCGTCAGGTTAAAAATACCCTTCCGAATGGAACCGAATCTGGATCGGAAATCTGGGCCTTCATGCCACAGGAAGTGATGGCGGATCAATATTACCTAGCGTCAAACACGATTCCTGCAGCAGGGTATCATCCCTACGGTGTTGATGGCGAGCTGACCTCTTTAGTGATTGACAGAAATAAAGATGGCAGTATTCAAGGCGGCGTAAATGATGGCGACTTCTCAGGTAGTGGTGATAAAGCTGTCCTTTATTTTGGCTTGAGGCGGGGCGGTAGCGCAGTTTATGCGTTGGATGTCAGTGACCCAGATGCCGCGCCGCATTTGATGTGGTCAATTACACCACAGACTACCGGTTTTGAGCGGCTCGCGCTCACTTTTTCTACGCCGGTAGTCGCACAGGTCCGAATTGCTGGCAAGTTGACCCCGGTACTTATATTTGGCGCTGGCTACAATGGAGGCTGGGATGAAGATTATCAGTCGCGGCTTGGTAAAGACCAGCGCGGTGTCCGAAATGTTGACACCGTGGGTAATGATATCTACATCGTTGATGCTGAAACGGGCGCTCTGATTTGGTCAGCGAGTGCCTCGGCTAACTTAAATCACAGTATCGCCTCACAGGTAACGATTGCGGATGTAGATGTCAACGGGATAGTGGACCTTGCTTACGTGGGTGACACCGGGGGTAATATTTGGCGGCTTGATTTGCCCGAGGATGATACCGCTTGGACGGCGAGTCTGTTAGCAGAGGTTGGCGGCTCTGGTTCGTCTGATCGTCGGTTTTTTCATGCGCCCGATGTTGTTTTTGCTCGTGAGACCTTGATTGCCACCGATGCTGATGGCGTCGAGACGCGCGATGGGCGTGACTACATTGGAGTGGTAATAACCTCGGGAGATAGAGCAAACCCGCGTGGTTCAAGCTCAGATGACTACGCGTATATGATTAAAGATGAGTTGGTCGAGTCTGGCTTGGGTAGCACACGGAGTGCGCCGATACAACATGGAGAGTTGCTCGACATTACCTCAATCTGCGGAAACTTAGAAGATGCCGACTGTCAGCCGGCGGACCTACCCAATGGTTGGCGGCTTTCATTGGGTCAGCTCGGAGAAAAAGGTCTAGCGACGCCTCTAACTGCGCAAGGCGTTACCTTCTTTACCACGTATCTGCCGCAAGGGGAGGCGGTAGAGGGCCAATGTGCCCCCGGTGTCGGTAGCGGCCGACTTTATGCAGTCGCTTTTGCGAATGGCGCGCCTATTCTGAATTTACAGGGCGATTCAGAGACAATCACGTTAAAGGATCGCAGTATAGCCCTTGACAGTCCTGGAATACCGGCAGGTATTACGCCGATCGCCATTGAAGGGCGCTACGGCGTGCTCGTTCCGGGCGGCGACATACGAGATTTAGAGGGACGTTTCTTATGGCGTGCTTATTTTAGGGAGACGGGTCTGGATGATTTTTAACGCAAATCAGGTGGTTTCAACAAACTATACTTTTGGCCCATCGTTTATTAGCCGAGCGGGTCCGTCACGGCCGAGTGGGTTTACACTGGCTGAGCTTTTAGTGGTCGTGGCGATAATCGGTATCCTTGCCGCAATAGCGGTACCCAGTTACCAAAGTTCGGTCGTACGCGGTCACAGATTGATAGCGCACGGAACGCTGATGGACAGTGCTGTGCGCCAGGCTCAATACTTCGTTAATAATAAAGCGTACGCCACAGCCCTGACCGATTTGGGCTTACCCGATCCGTATTATTTGAATGCGAACGCCGATCAAACGACGCAAGACGCGGCAATTTATGAGATTAAATTGGTATCTGACTCCGGTGTTTGGTCGGGTTTTCAAGCGGTGCCGCTCAATTCCCAGTTACGCGATGCGGATTGCGGAACCTTAGAGTTGGCCGAAAACGGGGCGAAGAGCGCTACCGGCGCAAATACGGATCGCTGCTGGTAGTCTTACTGATGCATAGCGCGGCCTAATTGCCTATACTCGCACTCTTTTTAGCAAGAGGCGATCAGGGTGGCCGGAGCATTTCAATTTATTTTAGTGCAGTGCAACACGCATGTTGGTGACTTCGAGGGTAATGTTGCCTTGTGCCGTGCCGCTATCGAAGACGCTCAGGCTCAGTTTGATAAGCCGGTGCTGGTATTCCCTGAACTCGCTATTACGGGTTACCCGCCTGAAGATCTATTGCTTCGGCCCAGCATCGGGCCCCGAGTCGATTCTGCTCTAAATGCGCTCTGTGAGTGTGTAACGCGCGCTTACGTTATATTGGGTTACCCGCGTAAAGTGGGCGATGCCCTCTACAATGCGGCGGGCGTCTTGCATCAGGGACGTATTGTCGCTGAGTACTTCAAGTGGTCTCTGCCCAATTATCAAGTATTCGATGAAAAGCGCTATTTCACCGCCGGCTCCGAAGCCTGTGTGGTTGACATATATGGAACGCGCGTAGGTCTATCTGTATGCGAAGACATATGGAATCCAGAACCCGCAGCGGCGGCTTCTCGCGCTGGTGCTCAAGTGCTGGTTAACCTTAACGCTTCACCTTTTCACCGTAATAAACAGGCGGAGCGTCATGAGACGGTTCGCGCTCGGATTCTTGAGACGGGTTTGCCGATTGTGTACGTGAATCAGGTCGGAGGCCAAGACGAGCTGGTGTTTGATGGTGGCTCGTTCGTGATGGACGGCAATGGCGGTTTGGTTGTGGAGTTGGATCGGTTTAAGCCCGGGATCGCCAGCGCTCCGTTTCCCTTTGAATTGGCACGGCCGCCGCTTGTCGAGCCTGGCGAATTGATCAGTGGCTTTTCAAAAGATCAGTTAGCTGAGGTTTGGAATGCCCTGGTTCTGGGCGTTCGAGATTACGTTCAGAAAAACGGATTTCCAGGGGTGGTATTGGGGCTCTCGGGCGGTGTCGATTCCGCTCTCACGCTCGCGGTGGCTGAGGCTGCTCTGGGTGCTGATAAGGTGCAGGCGGTTATGATGCCGTTCCGATACACCTCGCAAATGAGCCTAGACGACGCGGCGGAGCAGGCGCATTTGCTTGGCGTGACATACAGTGTGCTTCCCATTGAATCGATTTACACCAGTTTTATGGGTGTGCTTGAAGATGAGTTTGCGGGTAGAGCACCCGACACCACAGAGGAAAACCTGCAGGCGCGTGCTCGTGGGGTTTTGCTCATGTCTATCTCGAATAAGACCGGGAAACTGGTACTCACGACCGGCAACAAAAGCGAAATAGCGGTAGGTTATTCGACTCTGTACGGCGATATGGCGGGTGGGTTTAATGTGCTGAAGGACGTCCCCAAAACACTGGTTTTCGCCTTGTGTTGGTATCGCAACAGCTTGGGTCCCTGTATCCCTGAGCGTGTGATAACTCGTCCACCGTCCGCTGAGCTCCGTCCCGATCAGAAGGATGAAGACTCACTGCCAGCGTACGAGGTGCTTGATCAAATTATCGATCTGTATGTCGAGCAAGATTTAAGTGCTAAGGATATTATCGCTCGCGGTTTCGACGAGCACGACGTGTTGCGAACAATTCGCCTGATTGATCTTAACGAATACAAGCGCCGTCAAGCCCCTGTGGGCGTTCGCTTAACCAAGCGAGGCTTTGGACGCGACCGCCGCTATCCGATTACCTCACGCTGGCGTGCCGGCGTGTAAGCCACCCCGATTGCGGCTGAGTGGTTTATTTGATTGTACGCTTGATTTAACGGCGCTTGAGTCGTTCTTGATCCTCATTGGTCAACGCCCCGTGGCGGGTCGCCTAATACGCATGGGAAACAGGGGCGAGTCATGTCCAAAGCTATCGGATCAGTAAGCTTATTCGCTTTAACTGGGCTTCTCTAGCACTCAGGGCTTATAGTTGAACTGCGGCGGCTGAGGTGGATCGAAGAGACCCAAGCTTACGCGATTAATCCAAGACTGATCGGCGTCCTCTACTTGCGCAACACTGAATTCGCCATTTTTGTTGAGACTTGGATGTTCCGGGTAGTTCAACTTCAAGGTATCAATCGCGGTCTGGGCGAGTTCCGGCATGTCGAGCAGTAAATATCCGTGTGCCATAACAGCAAGCGCATCTGGCATCGCCGTGCTGCGCTGATAATTTTCAACTACGTAACGGCCTCGATTGACCGCGGCTAGATAGGCGCCGCGACGGAAGTAATAGTTTGCCACATCGATCTCGTGTCGGGCGAGTAGATTGCGCAGATACACCATACGTGCCCGAGCGTCTGCGGCGTATTCGGAATCGGGAAAGCGTGCGAGCAGCTGCGCGAACTCG
>Ga0222719_10003803_pt1 | contig 13338 bp, 6 predicted proteins | sample C33_34DmetaG_FD_165039 | JGI IMG/M metagenome (GOLD analysis project Ga0222719, IMG submission 165039) | Estuarine water microbial communities from San Francisco Bay, California, United States - C33_34D | ecosystem: Environmental > Aquatic > Marine > Unclassified | place: USA: California...
CTCGCCTCGCCCCCCGCGTTCGCGTCGATCGCGCGCGCGTTCGATCGCGACTTTGCGCCCGCGTTCGTTCGTTCGTTCGCTCGCGCGCGCGTTCGTTCGCTCGCTCGTGCGCGCGCGTTCGCGTGCGCGTCGCGCGATGCCGTGCCGACGTGGCGCCGAAATATCTGCGCGACTTTTTGTGCGCGCGCGGTCGGTCGTCGTGTGCGCAAACAGTCTGGCGCGTCGAGACTTTTTAACTTTTCGCGATCGCGCGCGACGCGCGATCGAGCGGTCGATCGATCGCGATCGCGCGCGCGACCGCGCGCGCGTCGATCGCGCGCGCGCGTCCAACCTCGCGCGGTGGGTCGACCGACGCGCGCGCGTCGATCGCGACCGCGACGACGACGGCGCGCGATCTCGCGCGCGGGCGCACACGACGACGACGACGACGACGCGCGCGAACGAGCGAGCGAGCGACGCGCGAAGACGAAGGCGACGATGGCGAAGATCGAGGAGATGACGGACGCGGACGCGGCGCGCGAGGCGAAGACGCCGAACGCGAAGGCGACGGAGGGGACGAAGACGGCGACGACGACGACGACGACGACGACGACGACGACGGCGGCGGGGGGGAAGCGGGACTCGACGACGGCGCCGAAGCCGACGGCGCCGACGATCTCGCCGAAGATGTTCATCTCGCCGATTTTGTTGATGGGGGGGAAGCGCATGGGGATCGATTATAAGGATCCGGCGCACGTGGCGAAGATTCGAATGTGCTTCGTGGTGGCGATGACGATGTTGGCGCTGTGCTTTGCGCATTTGTGGGTGACCATGAAGAAGAGGAAGAAGAAACTGGAGGAAGATACGTGCGAGGTGAAGGTTAAGGATGTGCAGAGTGGGGAGACGAAGACGGAGAAGGTGACGCTGTACGAACACGACGTGCGAGAGTTTCGCAAGGTGTTGATGAGCAACATCATGGGCGGTTGCATGGTGAGCATGTTGCACTTTGCGTTCAAGGTCGTGCCGCCGTTGTTGTTGCAGTCGATCATGATGCCGTTGAACTTGTGGGATGGAAATCTGTGGCAGGTGCACGTGCTCTCTCGCGGGGAAAAAGACAACGCCAAGTTGAGACGTCCGTGGGAAGAACCCGAGCAAAAGAGTCCGTTCGCGGCGTTCGCCGAGGCGATGTCGCCGGAAACAAAGGCGAATCCGAAAGCGATCGATGCATCGCAAAAGAAAGCGAAAGATGCGAAGAAGAATCCGAAGCACAAGAGATAACAAGCACGAAATGGTTGACGAGTTGATGATCTAACTAGTGTGTGGAGCTGTGTGTAGTGTCAAATTTACATGTTACGTCGCACGTTTCCTCGTCTAAAGTCGTTCTCCTCGTCTTCGCCCTCGACATTTTCTTCTTCGTCTCCTCTATTTCGTTTAGCGCTCAGCCCGTCGCGCCACTCAGACCCGAGTTCTTCGTCCAAACGTCGCGCCAGACGCGCTTCGATTTCCCGAATGCTAGCGTCCGCGTCGTCCGCGAATCCGGCATTCGTAGCCGGTAGCGTGATGAACGGCGCGAGCGAAAGCATGGATGCTTCCACTAAGCACACTGCGACCGTGGCGTCGAGCCGCGTCGCGACGTCACGGTACATGAGTCGCGCGTGCGCCTGCGTCAACCGAATGAGCGATTCGAGCATGCGAATCGTCGTTCGAGCGACGCTGCGACCTTCCAGGCGCCTTTGCGCCTGGTAGTACGCGGTGAGCAGACGTTCGGCATCGCTTGTGAGTTGTGGCTGAAACACATTCTTCACGTGCGCGATGTAGCGCCGAAGACGGTCGAACGGCCACGCCGCCACGCTCGCGTCTTGCAAACGCTTCGTTCGCTTCGCCGGGATCTCGCCGGCGACGTCGTCCGCCACCTCCTCTGCAGCCTGTGGAACAGCACCCCACTTTTCGAGCGCGCGTCCCCATCGCACGCCATCGGAGAGTTGAGAGCTCCCTGGCTGCGTCGCGACGGAGGACGACAACGACGAACGACCGCGCCCATCGGAACTTTGCGTACCCGACGGTAAATCGTCCTCAATCGCGCCCAATCGAGCGTGCGTTTCCAAAATGTGCGCGCTCACCGCACGATCCCATGACGGTTTACGATCGTCTCGTAACACGATCAAGCAATCGAATCTGCTCAATAATGGTGGCGCTAATCCTGTGTTCACTGCGAGACTCGATCCCATATCGAATTGCCCACCTTTCGGGTTCGTCGCTCCGATTACCGTGGTGCGCGTGCGAAGCGTCGTCACCATGCCCGCCTTGGCGACGCTCAGCGTCTGTTGCTCCATCGCTTCGTGTATCGTCGCCCGCTCGGCTTCGCGAATAGAGTCGAACTCGTCTATGCAGCACACTCCACCATCTGCCAGGACCAACGCGCCGGCTTCCAGCGCCCATTCTCCCGACTCTTTCGTAGCGGCGACGGTGAGACCGGCGGCGCTCGAGCCCATACCCGTGGTCATAATCGCTCGCGGCGCGACGGCGGCGGCATATTTCAAAAGCTGCGATTTGCCCATGCCAGGGTCACCGACGAGAAGAATGTGCGACTCGCCGCGCACGCGTCCACCACTCGAATCTCGCCTGGGAACTCCACCTATGAGCGCCAGCATCAGCGCAAGCTTTGGCGTCGCCATGCCAAAGAGCTGCGGACACATGGCGCGCAAAATCATATCTCGCGCATAAAATGGTTTTGATTCGTGTTCGCGCCAAAACGCAGCAAACGCAGCACTTTCTACATCGTCCACGATTCGTTCAACTGTTTGCTGCTTTTGTTTGACGTGCAGACTAACGCAGTGCCCGACGAGCTCGACTTCGCATCGCTGCTCGCGAGCGCATTTGTGCCAGCGGCGTCGCACGACAACTGCCATCTTCACGTCATCACCCGCCTGAACTTTGTCAACTAAATCATCTTCTAAAACAATGAGCAACGCGCGCGGCGCCGCGCGCGCGCTCCCGCCCGCTGGACCACCGACGGGCTCTTGAATCCGAATCTCTTGATAATCGCGAACCATTCGGCGCGCCGCCGGCACCGATCGAAACGATTTCCCCTTGCACGGCTTCGTTCGCGGACACGCGGGTGGGGGTTCACCACCACTTCCCTCCTCCACGTTCACCGGAATCAAAAACTGATGTCCGCACTTGACGCATTCAAACACCTGTTCCGCCTCCAGCGACTTCGCCGATCCCACGCGCACCGCCACGCCCTCCACGCACCACATTCGATTCACGTGCCTCGTCCGTATGCTCCCGATCCCCGGCGCGAGCTCTGGGTACGTCTCACACAGCCTATCCGCGTCCACGCGCGCGCGCACGATCTCCTTCACCGACATCTTCTTCGCCAGCGTCGCCGCCTCGCCGTCGCCCGCCTCCGCCGCGGCGCGCGTCGCCCGCATCACCTCTCCCTGCGCGCTCCGCAGCGCTTCGTCCAGCGCCGGCATGAGCGCCAGCGGTCGATGTAACATCGCGTTCGCGAGCATCGGCACCGCGGCGAAGAGCTTCAGCGCGTCGACGCGCACGGCGTACGGCGCGCGAAGGTCGGGCGCGGTGAGCGCATCGACGAGGGCGTCGCGATGGTTTTCGACGACGTAGCGCTCGAACTGCTGCGTGATCGTGAGCGATGTGGACGCCATGGCGACGAAGCGACGCGCGATCGTCGTGCGTCGCGGCGCGCGGGCCGCGACGGCGTGTGGCGCGGGGCGAGCGGTCTGATTCGAGCGATGGCGCCGGTGACGGCGGGACGCGCTTTGGCTGTCGACGCGCGTTTGAATCGGCGGCGTGAACTCGCGATGGAGTGAAAGAAAAAATGTCAATGAAAATTAAAACAATCTTTACTGTTAATGTCTAGTATGGTACGTATGGTACTGCGGTCGTCGCCGCTCAGGCGAAACCGAATCCGCTGCTGCCGGTGCGCACGGCGTGGAGCAAACGAGCGGCGGTTTGCTCGGCGCTCGCGTACTTGGGAAGCTTGAGCGTTAAGAAACACGTTTGCGCCATGGGAAGGTGATCAGTGGATAATTTCTCGTCGAAACGCACCTTGAAGTTCAAACCTTCGAATCCGCTGTGCGGTAGATGGGTGTACGCGGCCCAGAAATGGAGAAGTAGCGCCTGGTCGGCGGACGAAAATTGCGTGATGGCTTCCCAAAACCACTCGACTCGACGCTCTTCTTCAGGCGTCGTCACCTTGGGTTCGTAAATCGTCGCTTTCTTCCAAGCTTCGACGGAAATTTTCGGGAGCCCGCACACTAAACGCTCGAGGTCGACGGGCGAGAGCGATGAGAGCAGCTCGGCCGGAATGACGTCGCACAGCCCTTTGCGAGCGGCTTGCGCCACGACTTCGATGCTCTCCCCGTGCACCATCTCCATCGAGTTCCACGCATACGATTGAACGAAATGCTTGCGATTGTGATCGGTTACCGCGATTTGGCGGCCACCAGAAACGAGTTCGTACTCGGCCATTTCGCCGCTCGGCAAACGCACCGTGCGCGAAAAGTTCAACCCGGACATCTCAACCCACTTGTTCTTTTCGTGCGAAAGCGGGTGCGTATGGAGCGTCATGAGCGTTCTACCAAATTCTTCATCCACCGCAGAGAGCTGCGAAAGCGTGCCTCTGCGACCAAGCAGTGCACTCCACAACCAAGGTGCTAATGGCAAAACAACCGTGACGTTACTCGATATGATAAGGCCGATGACCTTCCCAAAGAACACAGCCGCGGCGAGCGGCGCGTCGGGGCGGAGCGTCAAGAACGCCGAAGCATTGGCGTTTTCGGACGACAAAGCGCACAACACGGCTTCCCCGGGCTTATTCGGCGCCCCACGAGCGAGAGTATCGATCAGAATTTGCATCGCTTCCCGATTCACGCCGTCGCCCAATCCATCTTCACCTTCAAACGAAGCGTTCAAAGATCGCCCCACGAGCGCTCGTCGGCACAAAGAGTTGATAGCTCGCCAAGCCGAAGGGCAAGGTGAGCTGCGATCGAGCACCAGCGAGATGGATGATGCGTTTTGAAACTCCGCCGCGTGGCGTTTAAGATCCTTGCGAAGACGAGAAATCTTGAACGAATGCGGGAAGACGTCCGCTGAGGCCCCGATCAAATCGAGCGAGCTGCCGAAGTAAAACATGTTCGGCGACGCGGCTTGGAGCATAGAAAACGTCTTGTGCCATTTCGGGTCAGTGAGCAGTGCGTTGACGGTATTCGATGCGGATGCGTTCGGTGGACGAAGCTCACAGAAGCAATGCAACAAAAGCTGAGTCATATCGACGATTTGTTGCGCTGGACTGTACACTGGGAATTCTCCTTGCGAATCAGTCAACCAGCGCGAATTTCCCAGGAGGGACAAACCGCCTCGAATACCTTTGTGTCCACCGTCCAGAGCCCATCCCAATATTGCCAAAGGCGTAGCGATACACGCAAGAGCACTAACACAGTCGTTAAGCGCCGCAACGACCGGATCGAGGTCGACCACGTCGTTCGCTTGAGAGCGCGATGCTCGTCGCGAGTTGCTCGCTGAACTTGGTCCGAGCTTCAGACTTTTCGCTGCGGCTTTTGAGTTGGTCTCAACGCCAGTTTCAAGCGCTGCACCGTCATCGTCGAGTGGCACCGTAACTCTCGAGCAGCACGATTTGATTCGCATGCCAGAAACCGATGAGATCGCCGCGGCCAAGCCGACGAGAACACCGAGGCGGACGCCCCTGCGAGCGTTGACTTTGTCATGAAACGCCAAACCTGGCACTGAAGGATCGTCGTTAACGGTGAGATCCGCCTTATTCATGTAGTCTGCAGACACAGAACCAGCACGCTCAGCCGTGAGTCTGACTTCTTTTGCCCACATAGCAGTTTCCAGTACACTTTGTCGAAGTTGCTGCGGGATCGTCGTTTGCGTAAGCTCGATCGCCGGAACCCATCGAGTGTCCGTTTTCGCTGCGTCGCAAATGATGCGCGCAAACAAAAAACAGAGACCGCTTACAGAGTCTACAACGGTGGTCGATACCTCGGCATCAGCCAAGTCGTGCAAGAGTTTTGGCGCAGCTTGAGCGAACAACTTTCCCCACGACAACTCGGCGTTCGGTGAGCAGCAGTCGGGACCTAAACCGTCTTCCATGACGAGTCCGGCAAGGATAGCTTTAGCCACGACATCGCTCATTTCATGACGTCCGCTATTTCCAGTGTTTGGGAACGTCAATGAAATACCGTTCGAGCCTGAACTCCAGCAAATGAGCACGTCTGCAAGATGTGCCAGCGTCTTCCACCAGTTAGCCGGACGCAGCTTCGGGGCTTCGCCCGCTTCAACGTACGCCGCCAGCACCATGCGAATCACCACGGTGACGGCCGTACAGAACATCGACGCAGGCGCGATGGTTGTGGGGAATTCACCATTCGTTTCGCTGAGCAAGCCGTTCATGATACATATCTGCATCGGCATGCAGTGAACGGTGAGCGCGCGACCCAAGACAGCGCACCAACGCCCATCTTTAGCTGATTGCTTGGCAAGACGTTCGCACAACAGGTGCGGTGAACCGGTACCAATCTTTGCAACGTCCGACGTGTTGGAGTACCCGAGTAGTTCCCAGCGAGCGATGTGCTCGAAGAGCTTGATCATATTCGGAGACCGAGTCTTATTCTTTCCAGTATCCAATAACGGTGCCGAAACAGATCGAAGTCGAGTGGAAAGGTTGCTGACGAGACGTGTGATCCCGGTAGCCTCACGCATACGTGCTTGACTCAACGGCTGTTGCGTCGGCACGCGTACTGGTTGGCCACGTTCAGTGAACGTCAGACGAGCGTGCACTTGCGTGCTACTCGCTAAACGAGATGCATGGAGTCGAGCCTCGTTCGCGTCCGTCGGCGGCGCCTGGGCGTCGTCGTTCTCCGCCTCTCCCGCCTCACGAGCAGCACGTCGGCCTGTCGCAATGTCATCTACCATCGTATCCATGTGTCCCTGATTCACCCAGTCCATGAAAGCGCGATCACTTACGGTCAGATTGTTGTTGATCATTCCAGTCAGGTCTGGCTCGCCCTGATTAGGTCCATGAAGGTCGCTGAGATCGACGACGTGCCCACCGGGACGCGGTATCAGTAGTTCGTGTTCGTCGTTTGCAACGCGACGCTGCGGCATCTCAAACCTCCAAGCTCGCTGGGCAAAGTTCGCTGACGTTGAACGGTGCGCCGCCGCCGACGAAGGCGCGTCACGCCGCCGCTCGCGTTGGTCATGAAGACCCATGAGAGCCCGGTTGAGTGGAATCGCATGTTCGACCGCACCGTCTTCGTTGCCACTCGAAACACGTGGAGCGTCGCGACCATCGTTACTCGCGCGCGGGATGCGCTCTCCTGAGTCTCGTATACCTATGTTGTCCTCCGGACTAGTCGACGCATCTCGGACATTCTGTCTTCCTGGGGAACTCGCACCACTGACTGGCTGCCACACGGCTGACCAGGATTTTGGAACGTCGGACGGTTCCTGCGTTCTCGCGGTACTCGGTGCGTGCGTCGGCGGACCGTGGTAACTTTCGTGAAGCTCTGTCAATGCGTAAGGGGTTAACTGAATTATCTGCGTCGGATCGTAAGGCTCGACGTCGGCCGAGGACTCACTGGCGACGACGCTGTCCACCGAGTTGACGATTTCGTCGAAGTGAGAGTTCAAACTCAATATGGTTCCGCAATTCAGTCGCCACGCCCGTCGCAATCTACCGAGTTCAATCAAGAATTTGCCCGCTCTTCGCGGGTCGTACAAGTTACCCTCGTTTGTGGACGTCCCAATCACTTTGAATATCAGAAACATACAGCGGTTGAGCTGCTGCGTCACACTGGTTCCGGCTTCCAACGCACCAACGGACTCGGCGCGCAGCAACGGCATCATCGTCCCGAACGCCCGACTCACAAAGTCCATATACAAGTACGCCAAATCTAACACGCACGGACCTTGTTCGCGGTTCTGCATCTCTTTGAACGGATCAGCCTCTAGCACGAGCTTCACCTGTTCCTTCGCGCGTTCGTGCAACTCGAGCACCGCGTCTCGAACTCGCAAGACGCTGTCTCCTTTCCCCAACTTCAAAATAGGGCTCTTGTCGTGCGCGGTTATGATTCTCGCCAACTTTGCAAGCGACACGCTCAACTGATCCGCTGGTTCCGCCAAATCAGTCAGGTGTTTCTGCACCACCTCCACGAGCTCCGGCCGCGTCCCCGCGCTGGGCAACCCCAGCGCGGATGTGAGCGATTTGAGTTCCCACTCCGAAGCATCCTCGCGCCAGTTCCACGCCTTCGTCGCCGTGGTCGCGTCCACGCTCCGCGTGTCATCGCCAGGCGACACCAACGACGCGACAACTTTCCCCGTCGGCGACTTCCCGGGCGACCCCCCGTACTCTGAAAACAGTTTGTTCAGCACCGACGACCTCGCGTCCGGCGCCAACTCCGCGATTCTCTGCGCGCGCGCGACGTCAAACCGTCTCCAGTCAGTCTCGCGTTTCAAGTCTCACTATCGATCACCCCATCGTCGTTCGCATCACCGTCCTCGCGTCGCGCATCGCGCGTCGTCTTCGAGTTCGTCCTTCGCGCGTCGTCCCGAGCGTCCCGGCGTCGTCGCGCGCGCGCCCACCTTTAACAACTCCGTCTCATCCCCGGTCGTCGACGTCCCGTCCTCCAGCCGTCGCCGCGACGTTCCTCGTCCCTCCTGCGCTCGCGTCGCTCGCGCGCCGTCGTCGTTCTCGCGTTTGCGTCCTCTCATGACGCGCCGACGCGCGCTCCGCCGTCGCGACGCGTCCACCGCAGATCGCTCGCGTTTCTTTCGCGTCCCGCGCGCGCGCGCGCGCCTCGCGCGAGACCTCCGCGCGCGCGAGCGACGACGCGAGACGTTCGCGCTCGGTTCGTCGCGCGTCGGCGGTCGCGCGGCCGTCGCGCGCGGCGGTGTGCGGCGCGGCGGGCGAGGGTAATGCGCGGTCGTTGCCGCGGTCTCAAACTTTGTATTCAACACGGACACGTGTTGACGGACACGTCGCGGCGCCGCGCGCGCGGCACTCGCGCGCGCCACGCGCGTCGATCGCGCCTCGAGCGCGCCGCGACGGTCGAACGCGTCGCGTAGCGCATGCGCGCGCGCGCGCCGGCGTCCGCGGCGTCGTCGTCGACGCGCCGGACGTTCCGGAACGCGCGAACGACGCGCGCGGGGGGCGGCGGCGGACGCGAGACGACGCGGACGCGCGGAAGCGCGCGCGAAGGGCGAGCGACGCAAAGGCGCGACGTCGCGAGACGCGCGCAGTCGGACGCGATGTACGGAATCTCCACCGAACCGTCGGATGAGGACGTGAAGACGTTTAATAGAATCATTCAGGCGACGTCGTGGGAGGGCATCGTGAGCAACGTCAAGGCGAGCGCGAACGGCGGTGAACTCACGACCGGCGTGCTCGGGGCGGGATATTTGGTGTTCACGGAGTCGAAAAAGCGAGGCGAGAACGAACAGACGCTCGGGGTGCTGCAGAACATCATTCAGGTGATGACGCAGGCGTTGATGACGATGTCGGCGTCGCCGGCGCAGCGCGTGATGGACGAGCTCATGGAGCTTCCGGTGAGCGAGGAACGAAAGCTGGTGGATAGGATCGAGGAGGCGTATAATGATGGCATCGATACCTACGCTATCGCGGAGTGTTTGAGAGATTTCATTAAGAATTTACAAGTGCAAGAGATGTCGTTCGACCTCGAAGTCGCGAAGGCGAAGGAAGCCAAGTGGGACGACCAGATCGCCAAGCTCGAGGTCTTGGCGCAAGAGCGCATCGAGGCGCAAAAGCGCGCGATGAACATCCTTAAGCTCATCGGCGCCGACGCGCCACCCGCGATGCCTGCGATGCCTGCGGTCGATCCCAACGCGGCTGGCCCTTCGCCCGCGGCGGGCGCGTTCGAGGACCAAACCGACTGAGCCCTCGCTCGTCCGTCACCACGCCTCGAGGGCCGTGGATGTGATAACTCACACGCATTAACGTTGTTTACACGTCGTTTCGCTCCCGTTCGAAATCACGCGTCTCATTTGCGTCTCATTCTCGCGCGACAGTCCAAGAGTATTTGTCTTCCCAGTCGACAGTCTGGCTCGCCGAAGCGTCGCCGAGCCCGCACAGCTCGTCGCGCGCGTCGCGCGAGCGCCAGCCCTCGGCGACGTTCGTCGCGACGAACGCTTCCGACGCGATGCACCGCTCGGGCGCCTCGAGCGCGCTTCGAGCCTCCGCCGCGCGCGTCGGCACCGTCCGCGCGCGAAGCGTCGGCGCGGCGTCCGCGTCGCGTTCGCCGCGCGCAGCGCTTCGCAGCGCGATCGCGGGGCGCGGACTCACCGCGCGCGGGTCGAAGAACTCAATCTCGAACGCGCTGTTGCTTCAAGACGCGCCGAAGGCGGTGGGAGAGGTGCGCGCGACGACGCGAGCGCGCGCGATGTTGGCGGCGGCGAAAATGCGTCGAAGACGTGCGACTAACGACGACGCGCGCGACGGCGCGATGACGCACGACAGGGCTCCGGCGCGATTGGGACGCAGATGTGCTCCATTCTGGCCATGTATGACCCGAACGCGGCGATGGAGGACGGACGAGAGGAGCTGATGCGCGAGCTGAGCGCGCGCATGCGAACGCGAGGGCCGGACGGCTCGGGATATTACGGTTCGAAGCGCTATGGATTGGCGCACGAACGCCTGGCGATCATGGACCCCGAGGGAGGCAAACAACCGATCGTGTACGAGGACGCGGCGAAGACGTACGCGGTGTGCGCGAACGGTGAAATTTACAACTTTCGTAAACTGCAAGCCAAGTACGGGTTGACGGCGGCGAAGACGGGAAGTGATTCGGAGGTTTTGTTGCAGCTCTACAAGCATCTCGGGAACGAGTTCGTGAAAGAGCTGAACGGAATCTTCGGTTTTGTCGTCGTCGGTGACGACGGTGAGCACATGATCGCCGCTCGCGATCACTGTGGAATCAAACCGCTGTACATCGGGTACGGCAAGAATGGCGTCATGTGGTTCGCGTCCGAGCTTAAAGCCATCTGCGACCAAGACTGCGAACGCATCGAAGAATTCCCGGCGGGTTATTACTGGACTCCGAAGGAAGGCTTTGTGAAATGGTACAACCCGACCTGGGACTTTGACGACGCCGTCGGCACGAAAGACACGTCGCACGTTCGCGCGATTCTCGAAGAGGCGATTCTTGATCAAACCATGGCTGATGTGCCGATCGGGCTTCTTTTATCCGGCGGTCTCGACTCTGCGGTCGTATCTACTGTTTTAAAGCCGTTTCTTGAGGCGAGTGGGCAAGAGTACCTGTCGTTCACCGTCGGTCAAGAGGGTTCGCCCGACGTCACGGCCGCTCGTATGATGTCCGAGTTCTTGGGCACGAAGCATCACGAGTACCTTTTCACCTCCGAAGAGGCGTGTGCGAACATCGAAAACGTGATTTACCATCTTGAAACCTACGAGCCGGAGCTCATCAGATCCGCCATTCCGAACTACTTCCTGGCTAAGCTCACGTCGCAGCACGTCAAGGTGGTCCTCACGGGCGAAGGCTCCGATGAGCTTTTCGCCGGCTACCTCTACTTCCGCGATGCACCGAGCTCCAACCACGTGCACAACGAACTCCGTCGCATCTTTGGTCACCTGCACAACGTGAACTGCCAGCGTGCCGATCGCATGACGATGGCTCACAGCTTGGAAGCGCGCGTGCCTTTCTTGGATCCGCGCGTCATCGACGCCGTGATGGCGGTTGATCCGAAGTATAAAACAATCGAAGGCGAAGAAAAGCCGGAAAAGCACGCGTTGCGCGCGTTGTTCGATGGTGAGATTCCTGACCCCGTGCTCTGGCGCACCAAGGCGATGCAGTGCGAAGGCGTCGGCCTGAACTGGGTCGAGGACCTCCAAAAGTTCTGCGAAGAACAAATATCCGACGAAGATTTCGCCAAGGCGGAGTCGACGTACCCAATCAACCCTCCGCACAGTAAGGAGGAGATGTACTATAGACGCATCTTCGAAAAGCACTACAAGGGGATGGATAAGTTTGTTCACGTGTGGGAGGGTGGATGTCGCGCCGGTGGCGCCGCGTGGGAAAACGATCAGTACACGCGCGCCGGCGTGAAGAACGTCAAGCAACTCGCGAAGGGTCTCACCGGCGTTAAAGGCGCGTAAGGAGTATGGTTTGTCGTTTTGTGTTGATTCTGTTTGTATCGGTCGAGATGCTCGATATATCATGTTGTACCTACGGTTTCTATTCTTAGCGTTTTGTTCATTTTGAATCAGTCTCTATTGCGTATTAACTCTGCTCACCAACTTGGATTTTTCGGCGAGTGTAATCGACGCGCCATCCTCGGCGTTCGTGAACACAAACGTGCGCGCATCCGTGACGGGAAAACTCTTCGCGACGAGAGCCTTCATCGGACGGTACCCCGGGTACGACATTCGATCAAAAACAACCGCTCCGGCACAAACAACGCCCGGCGCCGTCGTCGCCGCCGCGCTCTCGATCCCCCAATCGCACTGCATGCCAACCTTGTGCGTGACGTGAATCTCCCCACCATTCTTCACCACGTACTCGCTCGCCCCGGCGACGAACCGCTCGACCAACGCCCGATTCGCCTCGAGTTCCTCCGCGCTCCTCGCGTCGAATCCGCCCAACGCCGCCTCTCTCGCCGACCCGTCCGCGTCTCGCGCCACGCACGGAAAGTTCCAAATCGCCGCGTCGAACGTCCCCCGCTCCACCGTCTCCGGCAGCGTCTCGCCCAAATTTCCCGCGTCCACGCCGTGAATGACGCGCGCTCCTAACCTTTCCAACTCTCCCAGCGTCTCCTCCATCGCTCGTTCCCCGTAAATCGCATCCAACGACGCCCTCGTCTCGTGCGACGTCGCCGTCACCCCCGCGCCGCCCAGCGCGCGCGCCACCGCCCTCGAGAACGTGAAGTCCCCGTCGCCGACCGCCAGCACGCGCGCGCGTCGCGCGTCGTACAGTCCGATCCTTTTCCTTCGCTCGCCGCCGTCCCGCGCGCGCGCGCACGCCTCCGGCCGCGCGTTCGGCGCGTTCGCGACGCCCGCCGTCGCGAACACCGCGCGTCGACACACCACGCACCCCGCGCGCGCGCACGCGAGCTGCGCGCGCGTCATGTGCAGCGCGACCGCGGGCGCGACCGCGTCGCGCGTCGCGGCGACGCGCTTGGCGTCGCGCGCGTCGTCGTCGTCGGCGTCGCGTCGGCGTCGCGACATTCGGCGCCGCAGAGTGCGGCGCGATGGACGGCGCGCGCCGAGGCGCGTGCGATCACGCGCCGACGACGTCGGGCGGTGCGCGCGACGCGCGACGACGACGCGACGCGACGCGA
>Ga0222719_10003804_pt1 | contig 13337 bp, 23 predicted proteins | sample C33_34DmetaG_FD_165039 | JGI IMG/M metagenome (GOLD analysis project Ga0222719, IMG submission 165039) | Estuarine water microbial communities from San Francisco Bay, California, United States - C33_34D | ecosystem: Environmental > Aquatic > Marine > Unclassified | place: USA: California...
TGCTACTTCATATGGATGATCAGAATAATTATAACCCATATTGTAGTATCTTGTCATCCATGAAGGAGATTGCAAATAATGCTGATATTCATGAACGATGGTTTGAGCTAAATCTTCTGCACTATTAATGTTCTTATAGTAAATTACTATAGTATTATAGTCAAAGATATACTCTGCAATTGGATTATCATCTTCAGTATAAACTGAATGTACATAAGGTTGAAATTCTAGATAAGGGGTAGTATCATGATGTTTACTATAACCGTATACATCTATACATTTATCTAAATACTTCTCAGCTAATCTTCTTGTAGTTCTTAAATGCATAACCTTTATTTTTATATCTAAATATATGAAAAACTATTCATATAATCTACTAAAAATCTAAATAGTTGTGGAATTCATAAAAGGGTTATAAACATTAGAACCGTCCCATTCCCATTCTAACTCATTAGAAAGGTTAGGAGTTTCAGGTAAAAACTCTGGTCTGTATTTCTTAATATATTTTACTATATCATCTGCTATTGCTTCATACCCATCTTCGTTAGGATGACCGCAATCAGGCATTGATGAGATATGATGATCCTCCATTTGAAACATATTAGGTGAAAAAATAGGAGTAAGAAAATTTTGTGATTTATATAGTTTATGTACATAATTAAAAGAAGGAGACCAAGAGGAAAAAGCAGCAGTAATATCTAAACTTTTAAACATAAATTCCGATAGTTTAATTAAGAATACCTGTTCTCTTGCTGGGCCTATATTGAATTCAGGTAAATCTTTTAAATAACCTTCTGCCATATACTTATTATTAGGTTGAAAAGCAGGCATAAAAGGTTTTATATGTTTATCAGTATAGAAGGAGAATCTTGTAGGATCAGTCATCAACCAGATAACAAATACTTTATAATCTTTTTTTATTTGATCTAATTTAGGAACAATTTTGTCTACAAATAGTTTTAAATGTAAAGAATTTCCTGATCCACCATTACCTAAGTTTAAAACTTTGTCATAACCTAATTTACGGCCAACTCTATTTGGCCAACCAAATTCGTGAAACCTATCTACAACTCTTTTTCTTTCAGTTCCTTTTAAAAAATTATATAGTTTACTAGGATGATCAGAAATGTCCCCATAACACCCTACACCTTCAGTAAGTGAACACCCTAAAGTAATAAGTAAATTCTTCTTCACTTAATTAACTCTTCGTTGTTCCAAAGTAATCTTTTAACTTTATCCATTCTTACTTTCTCAACAAATTGCTCTTTAACTTCAATACCATCTGTGTTCCAGTCTCTAAATTTCTGAGTTACTATAAGGTCAGCTGATTTACCAGAAGGAGTAGTACGAGTTACCTTAAGACCAGCTACATTTCTAAGAGTCCAGTCCCATTTAACTTCAAGTTCTGGGAGATTACCTCTTTTATCTTTAGAAAACTCAACACCGTCCGAAGTTAATTTAGCTAACATAGCTTCATCTTCTAATAACTTAATGTCTTTGGCTTGATTATCGTAAGCTCTTCTTAACTCTCTTTCCTTTGGGTAGAAAGTCTCAATCAACTTATCATACTTATCACTTACAGAATTCCATTCAGCTAAAATATCATCTTGATGATCAACAGCACATTGCATAAATTCAAATCTAGCTTGAGTTTTATCTAAGATATCTTGAGAAAGAGTTTCATATCTAAAACCATTACTGGTGATTGTTACCCCTTCGCCTCTATCTCTTTGTTGTTCTCTACTCCATTTCTCTTTGATTGAAAAAGTGATTAGTTCCCAATGTCTACCTTTTGCTGTGTCACATAAGTAAGCTCTAGTATCATCTGTCTCTACAAAGTACTTATCATCTGATACATAGAAGTATTTAGCAAGCACTCTTGAGAGCTCTTGTTTACGTCTATACCATAGAGCTTTTCTACGGTTTTCGATCTTCTCTAAGTCGTTACTAAATTGGTTTAATCTAATTTTTAAAATTTCTACTCGTGTCATAACCTTTATTATTTAATACTTAAATATATGAAAAATACTTCAGATAGCCAACTTTATATTCTAATTAAATAAGATAATTCTTTCTGTCTGTTCTGAATTGACTAATCTTCGTTTCTCACTACGATAAGAAGGTCTCTTAGAGAGTCTTTCATATAGAATGCCATCTACTGTAATGGGAAACCCATCTATAAGAGAGGTAACTATTCTAGCGTTCATTCTCGATTCTGCAATATAATATAATTCATTCATGATAGATTGTTTATTACAATATACGAATAAATTTTTAAATAAGACTAATATCTTCAGGAAACTTTATGTCCACTATCATATGATATCTACTAAATGAAGAATTATTTAATACATTATGAGATCTTTTACAATTATTTAGAGCGTAAAATTTTCCAGGTTCTAAATAAAAAGAATTCCATATAGAACCATCGTGGACTTTAAATATGACATTTTCATTAGATATTAAAGGAATATGTACTCTAGTATGGGTTTCTAAAAAAATACCACTATCCATATGAGGAGTAATAACAGCACCCGAAGGAAGTTCGGTGAAAATAGCTCTATTAATAGTGACTGTTTTTTTAAATTTAGAATCTAAAGCAGTTTGAACACAATTGATAGATGAGATAAAATTAGAATAGTATTCAGTCTTATAATTTACTACACCATGATCTTCATAAATTATAGGAACGTACCTTGTATTTTTTTGAGCAGTTACTTTATTATTCTGTCTATCAGTATATTTTTCCCAATCTTCTTCCTTCAAAGTATAAAACTCTGCTAGTATAGGAGCTATATCTATAGTTCCAAGCTCTAATAAACTATAATTTTTAAATAAGTGGATGTTTTTCAACTTTACATTTTCTTGAGGGGTGAAAAAATCTAGTATCTAATTTAATAGATGAGTCTTTAAGAGTATATTTAGAATAAATATCTTCATAGTAATCTATAGGAATATCTAAATAATTAGATAGCAACTCTATGTTGTTTTTATCATCTATAATTTGCTTAATTCTCATCGGACGTTGATTTAAAGCTTCTGGAGATAGTTTAGTCCATTTGTAGTCAACATTACTAGTCCCAGAAGTTGCTAGTGCTGCAAGAGATTCAGCTGATGCAATTGAATCTTTTCTACTTAAAAGAATAATTTTTTCATATCTTTTAGTTAATTGAAAGAAAAATTCAGGAGGACGTCTAGTAATAATAGCTTTAGTAACAGTATCGTACGTAAGAACTTTTCCTTTTGAGAACGGTTCAAAGCACATTTCTAAATTATAAGCACTTGCTATACTTCTACATAAATTTGAACTACCGCTTCTAGGATGTGCAATTATTAAACAGTTTTTCATATAATACTTTTATTTTTTTCTGTATCTATATATGCCCAATTGCATAAACTATATCTTTCTCCTTCTACTACTTTAGTTACTTTATGAACCAAAGATGAATTAAAAATACATAACGTACCTTCTTTTTTTTCTATAACACTTTCTTTTAAATTTTCTCTTATAATAAGGTTGCCTCCTGTATAATCTGTATTTAAAAAAATTACAAAAGTAAAGTATTCTCTCCTTCCTTCAGAACTCATAAGATCATTATGCCATTGAAAATGATCTCCAGGACGGTATTTTATAAATTCAAATTTAGAATCTAATTCAAAATTTCTATTAGATTCGTTTATAAAAGTAAGAAGTTTAGGAGTTAAAGAAGGAAGAGAGATAAATTTTAAAAGACAATTTCTTTCATAATCTTTTTGAGGAGCTTCTCTAAAGCTAGAAACAGAAGAAATAAGGTCCTTACATTCTTCTGAAGAAAGAAAATTATCTACAACCTTAATCATTTAAGTTACTCTACAGATGCTTTTAAATGAGATATAAAATTAGTAACAATAGTACGAATTTGATCTCTTTCAGCTGAGGGGACAGGAAGAGTTTGTCTATTCTCTAATTCTTGAACTGTAATTTCTTTGTATACTGCCATGATTGTTTATTTATTATGAACTAAAATACGATGTGCATAAAAATTATGATTTTTTCCTACATCATGTAAGTTATAAACTTTAGTTTTGCTATTAATTATCTCAATAGATAGAATAGAAACTAAATTTTTATCTATAGTTTGAAGAGAATCTCCTATTGAAAGGTCTTTAGCTTTAACCCAAGTACCGTTACTATAAAAAGGATGTTCTGCAGTAGTAGTTATATTTTCTATACCATTGATTTTTAACTTAACTAGACTATCTACTTCTTTAGATTCTACCGATCCTATTCTACCGACTTCATTTTTTCCTGATTCCTCGTTATAAGTTAGTATTTCATCACCAGGTAAAAGATCTTCTATATTTTTATAGCCATCGTCTGATATAGAGATAAGAGTACCTGCTGTAAAGCAGTAAGCGGGTGCCTCCATACGTGCACCGCCAAAAGGGTTGTGAACTAGTAAATTATTAGTTGAACCTTTAATAATGTAGGTATCTACTTCTTCAAAATTGGGAGCAATTACACTGTGTTCTCCTGGTGTATCTGAAATTACAAGTGAAGCAGAAACAATAGCAAATGATGTACCGTTTTCGTTAAATAATCTATCGCCTATCTTAACATTATTGACATTCTGCCAAGTAATCACACTAGAACCAGAAGACATTACAGGTAAAACATTAGTACCTCCTAACTTAAATACATCACCTGTTTCTAATGTTAGATTATATATACTATGATTACTATTATTACTATAAGATTTTGTACTTACAATTATAGAAGAAGTAATATAAGATCCAGAAGGAAAGGTTGATCCAGAATGGTACCAGTCATTCAATTCAGAAAACTTATCCGAATCAGGAGAACCAGAAACAAAATAAGATTTGTAAAGATAATCTGAACCTGTTAATGCTGATGAAATAACTACACTTTCTTCTGATGCGCTAAGGATTTCATGCTGTACCCATACTCCTTCTAATCCTCTAGGAAAATTTGTAGTAAATTCTAATCTGTGTTTATCATCTACTTCATTTATCAACTCACTTCCAGTGACTAAGGTATCCGGAAGTTCAAATATCGATGGGGTTATATATTCACCAACAAAACATAAATCTAGATCAGGACCATAAGTAATCTGCATTGAACGAACTGATAAGGCTTTAGAGCCTGATAAATAAGGAATATAGTTAGTAACTACACTGTTATCGTTAATTGATTCCGATAAAAAAGTATTAACCCTATAATCTGAACCGGTATCTGGAAGTCCTAATTTATATAGCCGAATTGAAGAATGTGTTGCTCCAGTTGTTTCAGTTTTACTAACAAAGTCTGGTAAGTTGTTATCATTAAATGACTGTGTTAAACTGTTTATGATTCCCTTATCTGAGGATGAAATATATACAGGTACTATCGATGCTAAATCATTTTGGCTATCAAATAAATCATAAAGTTCTAATTCTGATTTAGCATATTTAGAATCTAGAATTGCTGCTTCATCATAGGCTAACCTAAGTATAAATTTATTAGAAGTATCTTCTGGTTGCTCAACATATAAAGTACAAGAAGATTCTTCCTGTCTAAAAACGGAAGTAATATTAGGAGCACTAGCAGAAACAAATTCTTCTAACTTTTCAACAATATTAGTTTGAAAAGGTTTAAAGATAATATGAAGAGTATCAAAAACACTGCCTGATATTACACTTTGGAAATTTGTAAAATCTAAATTATTTGTAACATTATAATCTGTCAGGCCGGTATCAGTATTAATTTCTAATAACCTAGCATTATTTGAAGAATCGAATACAAAATCTGCTGAAAAAAGGGTTCCTTTCATCTATATTTAGTTTTTATATAAATATCTAGTTTTTAGGAATATAATTAAACTAGTCTCAAAGTAGAGTAACAGACAGAACATAACTGACCTGCTCCTTCTATATATCCATGCCGGAAATCTATATGATCATTAAAACGGTACTCTGTATCAGCATCACAGCTAACACATTTTTCAATTGGATTGTTCTTCATTTTACATTAATAAAAAATAAATACTTCTTCCCATAGAAGCAGTTGTGAAAGCACCAGCTATGCCTAATTTAAAATGCTTTACTACTTCTACTATATCAACCAGACTAAAATACCATAGTCCTACTAAGACTGCATCACCAGCCATCATAAAAGTAATACTTGCTAAAGCAAACTCTTTTGGTAATCTTATAGCTATCATCCATAGTACTACAGTAAATATAGCTAAAAAAATTATAAACGCAAACCCTATTAGAAAACTCATTCTCCGAACAATTCTTTAATATCTTCATTACGCCATCCTACTGCTCTAGAGATTTCTCTGAGTAACTCTATATATTCATCCCAAGTAATATCAGAATGATCGATTTCAACTGTAAGTTTTCTATCCCAATGTTTAACTGAAACTTTAAATGGAGTATTATCTTTCATTACAATTTTTATTATGTTTGTTAAACCATCCTCCACACTTACATTTAATATAGTAAGCTGTAGTTGCTATTAGCGGTGAGCTAGCAAAGGCTGTCCAAATGTTTGGATGCCAATGCTCTCCACAAATTCCTAAAGTGTGTCTAATAACTTCAACCATTACACTAATGCTGTAGCTAACTTAAACAACTCTTTATTCACTTTCATATCCTTCTCAAAGGATTTGATCTTACGAACCTTACGTACTTTAGCTCCAGTTAAAGCAGCATGGAAGTCTCCTTGAGTAATCTTCTCCTGGATTACGTTAAATACAGACCAAAGTGAATCACCTTTATCAGCTTCACGTTTAGGATCTAAAATATCGTCAATAGTTTCTTCATCATACTGAAGTTCTTTTACTCCAGCTCTAATTAACATAGCATCTAAAGCCATCTTTCTCTTCTCATCTTCAGTCAAGATACGATTCTTCATATCATTCATTACTTGAACTCTATTAGGAAGATCTTCAACAGCTTGACGAACTACGTTACGTAACTCTTCAAACGTATAACCTTTATGCTTAATCCTAAAATCACTAAACTGCTCATCAGCAACTACTAAACCATTACTACAAACTAATCTAAAGATACCAACACTAAACTTAAACGATTGCATACCATCATGAGAATTAGTAAGAAGTATTCTAGGGTAAGCATCATCACCATCTTTAGAAGTGATTTTAATATCAGGATTCTGGAAAGCAACCATGTGCTTTGAAAAGATAGTCCCTTCTACTTTACGAGATTTTCTCTGAGCAGCTTGTACTGGTAGCCATCCTAATTTCTCTAGGTCATCTATAATAGTTTCAGTATTTACAAATAGATACTTATCACTAACGTCTGGGTTAGTAGGAGCATCTGCAAATACTAAAGGAGAGGAGTTTCTAATTTGATCTTTGGTGAGGTACCCATCTAAACCTTGACCGAAACTTAACATAACATCATTCATAATTATAACCTTTTAATTGTTTAACTTACTTAAATATATGAATAAAATCTTTGTAAACCAACTTTTTGTTAAAAAAACTACCAAGATTTCAAAACTTCTATAAGTTCCCAGGTATCAATCTGCTCATCGACAAGATTATTCGAATGATAATGATCTAAACCAGTCTGTAATGCTTGAATCCACTGCTTTTGAGGAAGGCTTATTTCGTAAGCCATATCTGCTCCTTCAAAACTAATTTCAAATAGTTTAGCAGTACGGGAATTATTCTGCATTGATTCTTTAATAGCATTAACTATGGAGTTAGTAATTTTTATATCTTTAGATCTAAAAAGAGATTCAAACTCTTCAGGAGAATTAAAATGTATCTTAACCACGATTTTCTGATATTTTTCTTGCTTTATCCCATATCTTACTCTTTTCTAAAGAGCCGGTATCTGAATAATCAACAACGTTATTAGTACCCCAAGTATATACTGGGCCGAAGTATTCATAAGTCATCATAGGAACATCTACGTTACCCAACTCAGTATATTGAGGTTGAGTAATTCTTCTAGGTCCATTAAATGCTCTAAAATCTTTAGTAGTCACTCTATGCCACTTATCATTCATGAAAATTTCTAAACAACCAGCAGTATTATACTCGTTGATTAAGTTTTGCGTTTCTAGTCCGCCTTTTTCTGCCATAACCTTTATTATTATTTACTTAATATATGAATATAAAATTAGATATCCAACTCATAATTACTAAATTTTCTCATGTAGGATGTCATTTTAGTACCGTTACCGTCTTTGAACTCGTATCCTTTTCTAAAGAATTTTCTTACATTACCGGCCCCAGCTAAATGAGCTGCTGCTAATATTCCAGATTGAGTTACAAAGACTCCATTGACTACTTTACCGTCATATTTTTGAATATACCTTCTTAAAATTTTCTTGTTATGAACTAAGAGGTCTTCCATAGCCTGTTCTTGAATAGTAGGATCAGATAGAAATTGACGGTTAGATATATTTTTATACCCTAAATTATTAAGAGTCTTTCTACCAAACTGATACTTTCCTAAATATCCGAATTGGTTAACTGCTTTATAGTTTCCGGAAGACTCTCTCATTCCTAAGTCTTCTAGAAATTTATCGTGATTTTTTATAACAAGCTCTACTTTAGGAGCTTCTATCTTTGGGGTAATAACATTCAAGGCCAAGGGCCTCGAGGGAGGTTCTTCAATAGGATTAACTTTCATTCTAGATGCCATTGTAAATGCCATAACAAAAGTAGAAGCTAAAGACACAACAATAGTTAAAATTAAGTTTTTCATAAGATTAGTTTTGATTAAAATAAGTCTAGGAAACCTGTTCCTATCTTTTTCTCTCTGAGTTTATCGTTTTTCTCAGACTGCTTGACTAGGTCGTCAGCTACCTTTCTTTCTAAAGGTTTTTTCTTTTTCCAAGTTGAAAATTTATTACTTTTCTTTTTGGCCATACCTATAAATAGTTTCACAATTTTGAAATATACTCTTCTCCTGGTTTTTCATCATCGTAAAGTCCTAAATCTTTAAGATGATCTATATGAGCTTGATCAAGTTCCCAATCAGGTTCATCGTCTCTTGTTCTAACGTAATCCTCCATTGCCTCCGCTTGTTTCTCTTCTATAGGTGATGCAGCATAAAGAAACGAACAATTATAGCAGAGAAACTCTAAATTATCTAAATGCCAATTTTTTTTATTCCCATCTTTAAAATTAAGAATAACTGGTATTTTTAGATCAGTTACTCGTCTTTCAGCAAAGCCGCATCTGTCACATATCTCTACTAACTTAGCTTCACTTAATAAACGAGCTTTGATTTTTCTAGGATCAAAATGTTCTATAGGAACTCTCCCTTCTAAAAGATCTTGAAGAGGTATTTCTTTTCCTCCTGCTAAAGCAAATTTAGGAATACCTTCTCCAGATTGATTCATATGAGCTTCTAAAAGAGTAACTCCTTCTTCATTCTTATACATCTTAGCATATTTCTTATAGTGATTATAAGAACAATGTAGATATCTGGCTGCTGCCATGTTAGAACGAGTCATCTTCTGAGCTCTAAGAATATCTTCTTTGGTTAATATTTTAGAGGGACGTGCCATTAAAAATCAATACCTTCTATACCTTGTTTTTCTTCATTCGGATCAAAAGTATTAAAAGGAGTTTCTTCATCCTCGATAACATTTACCACAGCTTCTTTAACTGATTGTGATACAGCTGATTCATCAATGTCTAAGTCTAGATACTCCATGTCTACTTTAGTACCTTTAAGTTCAGCTTCTTTTTGAGCAATTGCTCTTGCTCTGTCTTGATCCATAATGATAATATCATTATAAGTATGATCACCAGTTCCTTCTACAGTAGTTATACCTACTACAGGTTTAGCTGTTGAACAATTTACACAGACATGATAACCTAACTCTTTTCTTTTTAATGGAAAATCTTCGCCACATTTCGGGCATTCAATCATTTTTAGTTTCATATATAACCGTTTAATATTTAATATCTAAATATATGATTAATAGTTCAGACTACCAACTATATTATAAAGATTTTTTAAGAAAATTTTTCAATAACTTCCCATACATCTTCAGGAGTTTTAAACTTTACAACCTCTTCTTTTTTATTATTTTCTATAGTAATAGTGCCGTCCCATTCTTTATCTGGAACTAACTGATATAGGTACATCTGTATTAAGGCTAACTGTTCCTTAGTAAAGTGCATTTTCATAAGATTTTCTATAACACTAAAGAATTTGTCTTCATAAGTAGTCATATCCAAACCAATTTCCTCCTGCATAAAGTCTCTTCTATCTTCTATTTCCTTAAGCTGTTTTATAACACTTAAAAATAAGCTTTTATTCATAACTGACTGGTCTATTTCTCTAGTAGTAATTCTAACTCTAAAATCGTAATAGTTATTAAATGTTCTTCTGATTCTATTTTTGTAGTTCATAAGTTAAATATAAGAAAAAATATTCAATAATAAAACTAATAAGAGGACTGTCCTCCGTTACTTGTATTAGGATTTGAAGTAGTAGAAATAGGTACTATATCTACAGATGTATTAGCTTGTGTTTCAACCTGTCTGGTACTTTGTGTATCAACTCGTAAAGGAGCGGGGCCTAGTTCAATTCTCTTTCTAGGTCCAAACTTAGCAGAGGGAGAAAAAGGATTAGTTTTTTCCTGCGCTCTTTTTCTATTTTCTTCTTCAGTCCTAAATTTATCTTTAGTAGTACTTCTATTTTTTAATCTATTTTCTTCTAATAGATCCTCTCTTGTAGGAGCAGCATTAGGAGTCGGCTGTACTTCTAAAGAGGTTGTATCAGGAAATATTCTTTTAACATTATTTCTAACAAATGAATTACAGACATATACAGGATTAACAGGAGCTGCAAATAAGTTACAGTATCCACCAGAGTACTGAACACATCCTTTGCATTGTAAAACATCAAAAGCATTGTCAGAATTTAAATTAGAAGATGCATTACGGTAGCTTTCTGGGAGTTTGCTGTTTACTTTTTCTATATCTGTTTCTGTATTACGAGCAACAGCTTCTTCTTCTCTAATTTTACTTCTTTTTTCGTAAACAGGAAATGCCGAAGCATCTTCTATGGCAGCTACAAGTTCAAAACTTTCTCTTTGTTTAATATCCAAAGAGTCTAAAGAAGCTAATTTTTTAACTGAATATGAATTTTGAAATTCTTTAAAAGATAGTTTGAGTTTTCGTACAAAATTGACTCTAGCTATTACAGGACTGGAAGCTTCTAATTTATCTATAGGCTCGTCCGGAACGAAAGTTTCTAACTTATATACTCGTTCACTTTTTTCTTTGTAATAGAGTCCATATAATGCCATTTACTATATATCATCATTATCGTTAGCGTCATTACCTTTATACTCTGATCCTGGGTTAGTACCAGATAAAGCTTTTCTGATAATTCTGTCGAAATATTCTATATAAATAAAAAATCCTATTATAGTCTTATCTTTAAGGTTTCTATCTCTTTCTACTTTCATGTCGAATTGTTCCAAACCAGTAGATAATCTTTTTTCTAGTTCGATAGCAATATCATTTTGCTCAGTTTTAGTAATATTTCCAAATTGAGTAGGTAAAAACTGTACTTTAACTCCTTTTTTCTGAGGGTCTTCGTTAGTGTCTACTTTCAGAACAAATTGATGACCTGCAAACTTAATTCTAGCAGCTTCTTTTAAAAGGTTTTTTACGTATTCTTCTATTTTTTTACTCATAATATGATTATTTGTGTAGAGGTACTACATTATAAATAGCTAGGAGACAGCTCTTCCTTTCATTTGTTCCCAATCCCTATTGCTCCTAACTTTGTTATTTGTCTCTTGTGTTGCTTTTAATACATCGTTAGTAGTATTATATTGATAAGATAAATAGAGTAATGCAGCTAAATCCTTAGGAAAGCAATGGCCACCATACCCCAAGTCCCCATCATGACCCGGGACTCCCCAATGTGATTTTCCTAATCTTTTGTCTAAAGTTGCATACTCTATTACCTTATCATAATCTATATTAAGCTTATTACATAATTGGTATATCTCATTTGCGAAAGATATTTTAGTAGCTAAAAACGTATTAGTCAAATATTTAACCATTTCAGCATGAGTAGAATCAGTCTTAATTATATGAGCTTTCGGAAATACCTTACTAAAAATAGGCTTTACTTCTGTAGTAGTAGGCCTAGGGCCCCCAAGTATAATTCTATTTTGATTCTCAAAATCTTCTACAGCATTTCTTTCAGTTAAGAACTCTGGGTTAAATATTATATCTAAATTATTAAATTCTTGGTTAAATTTTTCAGTTGAGCCTGGAGGAATAGTAGATTTAATTATAATGGTTCTTTTAGTTTCTAAATTATCTGCAATTAGATCAATGTCGTATAGAGATTGCTTGATTATTGAAATATTACAAGATCCATCTTTACTCATTGGAGTGGGTAAGCATAAGAATATTACAGTACTGTTAAATATTAAACTATCTAAAGATGAATTACATAAAGAACTATCTATGTCATAAGTTAAAACAGTAAATGATTTTTGAAATTTCTGGTAAACGGCATTACCAACGAACCCTTGTCCAATTATACCTATCATCCTAGTAACATAGTTTTACTATTTGAATTTCCTTCTTCAAGTACTTCATGTTTAACCACACGTCTATTTCTACACCATTGCTCTATTGACCATTCTAATCTGTCTGTAATTAGTTCTACTACTTCTTTTGATCCATCATGAAGAGTGAACTCTATTAAGTATTTCTTTTTCATGTTAAAATTGTATTCCTTTAATTAATTTACCTTTAGGGATATGAGAATTATTCTTATATAAACCTGGTGGAGTGCCCCATTTATAGATATAAGTTTCTGCAGCTGGAGCTTCTGTAGCTCTAAATGCTTCTCCTTCTTTACCGTTTTTAGTAGCAGTAGAACCAAAGTGATAAAAATGTTGACTATGAGTTCTAGTAAACTTACAACCAGCTAGTTCTAATTTTAAAAAGAAATCCCAATCACATATAAAAGGAGAGTTATACAGAGTATCAAATCCTCCAACCATCATATAGTTCTTCTTAAATAAAACGAAAGGAAATATACCTCCATCATCTGATACTTCATTAGAACTTATAGTAGTTTCATATTGCATAAAGCCATCATAATCAAACTCTTCAGGAGTTCTACCAAAATCTTTTACAGGAAAATTAAATATACCTGGACCGGTAGGTTCTATTTGATTAATAGTTATTACTTCTCCCACAGACATATCAGCCCATATTGAATCCCAACCTGAGCATAGAACGTTATCATCGTTTATGATCATAATACGTTCATTAGTGGCATTCATAACTCCTAAGTTAAGAGCCATTTGCATACCTTGATTG
>Ga0222719_10003807_pt1 | contig 13328 bp, 15 predicted proteins | sample C33_34DmetaG_FD_165039 | JGI IMG/M metagenome (GOLD analysis project Ga0222719, IMG submission 165039) | Estuarine water microbial communities from San Francisco Bay, California, United States - C33_34D | ecosystem: Environmental > Aquatic > Marine > Unclassified | place: USA: California...
AGTCGTGCTACTTGGTGGTTAAAAACGTATCTAAGTATTGCTGTTCTTGTTTTAATGTTTATTACAAGCATGGGTATCTTTGGCTTCTTAAGTAAAGCACATATTGAACAGACTAGTGCCGGCCAAGAAAGTGTCGCACAAGTAGAACGCATAGAAGCACAAATTGTTCGTAACAAAGATATTATCGAACGTGCTGAACAAAAGATTGTAGCATTACAAACAAGCGGAACAGGCAGTGATGCCAATGTTCAAGCACAAATTGACAAAGAACAAGAGCGTATTGATAACGCATACAAACGTATTCAACCTGCTATTGATGAACAACAAAAAATTATAGACAGTCAAGCAGAGCTATACAAAAAAGAACTTGCTAAGATCGACGAGGACCTTGCTACACTACAAGGCTATATTGACAACGGCGAAACTAAAAAAGCACAACAAATGATTGGTGCTAGTGCCGATGGCATCTTTGGTAAAAAGACAGCAGATAAAATTGGTGATTGGCAAGAAGAAAAATCTAAAGAACGCAACGAACTTATTAGCAAGATCGAACGTGCTACTAATAATCCGCAAGCAAAAGCCGCCAGAGAAGAAATTAAACGTCTGCGTAAAACTGTGGAAACACAAATTGCCCAGTCAAACGAATTAATTAATAGATTGCGTCTACAACTAGGTAATACAGAAAAAGCAGATAATATTGACGAGCAAGTAGACGAACAAAATTTAAGAATTAAAAATGCTAACTCTGAAATTGATACACTTACAGATGAGAAGTTTGCTCTAGAAGGCGAGTACCGCAAACTAGAAGCAGAAGTAGGACCTATCAAATACATTGCTGAATTTGTTTACGGTGATCAAGCAGACAACAACATGCTGGAAGAAGCAGTTCGTTGGGTTATTATTGTTATTATCTTTGTGTTTGATCCACTAGCAGTACTATTGCTGATTGCTTCACAGTACACGTTTAATTGGAGCAGACAAGACAAAGGCGGCAGTTTGCCTCCAAGCTCAGATCCAGAACCAGAGGACCCAGAACCTCCATTTTCAGACGAGGAATGGGATGAAGCACATCGAGAAAATTACGAACATGACCGTGCTAAGAAGATCGAGTCTAACGATCCTCCGGTTATTGCTAATACTACGGAGACAATAGCAAATGTTACAGAATCTACTACTACAACAAATGATGATTTGGGAGAGCGTTTACCAGAAACAGATCCTCCCGTGGCAAATGTACCAACTTTCGGAATGGAACCAACTGAAGTACAAGCTGATGAAACTAAACAACCGTTAGACAGTTGGAATGAATGGGTAGAAGCCGCTAACAAAGCCGCTGAAGAAGAAAGTAAACAAGAAAAGTATAAAATTATACCTGAGCTACAAGAAGAGCTTGAAAATAAAAAAACCTGGACACCAACAAATAATCCAATGTTCTTTGCTAGTGAAGCAGAAGAAATTAAAAAGAAAGTTAAAGTTAATCCAACTGAATACTTTGATAAGGAAGGATTTACTCAGGTTAAAAAAACATATACACAAAATGAGGAGCAGACGGAAGGTACTCTATGGAACAGAGTAAAACGGCCAAATAGTGAATAAAGTATATCTTGTAACGGCACCTGACGATGTTACCTACGACTCAATAAAAATCATCTGCGTCGGATTAGACGAAAATCAAAGAGAAATTGTAAGCCAAACACTACAGAGATTTGAAACTGTACCAACCACAGTTCTCTATGTTTGGAACAATGGCGAAAGCCAGGAATGGCTTTTGGAAAAAAAACAAAAGTGTGACTTGATTATCTTTAATGCTAATAATGAGGACAAGGCATTGGTTGGATATTTTGCCGCTCACGACAAAGCATATTATATGGGAGAACTAGGTACATTATCCTATGTTAATAATCGAGTGATACATGACACAGACGAGTGTCATCAATTAATAAAGGAGAAAGTATATAACACATGAAACCATACAATAAAAAACCATACGATAACAATAGACAGTACGACAAAAAACCTTTCGTCAAAAGACCAAAGGAAGAAGGACTAATGGTAAATGTTAGAGATGGTGAGCCTATTGAGAAAGCTCTTAGAAGGCTGAAGAAGAAGATGATTAACAACAAAATCTTAGAAACTGTTAGAGAAAAACAGTTCTATGTCAAACCCAGTGAAAAGCGCAAAGCCGCAAAGGCAGCCGCTGTTGCTCGTTGGAAAAAACAACAAAAGAAAAACGAAGATAGATACTAATTAACCGTTGACAATCAACAGAAAGATGCTATACTAGTATTATGAATACAGATATAATGATTGATTTAGAGACGCTTGACGTCTTACCCACGGCGACAGTACTTACAATCGGTGCTGTTAAATTTGATCCATTTGGTGACGATGTAGATTCTCCAAGGTGTGAGAAACTTTACATCAAAGTTGATATTGACAGTTGTGATAGACTAGGGTTAACAACCAGTCAGGACACTATTAATTGGTGGTCACAACAAAGTCAAAAAGCACAAGACGAAGCATTTAGCCCAGAAGGCCGTATACCAATCCACGAAGCAATGAATAAACTGTATAAGTTTTGTTGGGGTGCTAAACGTGTATGGAGTCATGGCGCAGGGTTTGATGTTGTAATTTGTGAACACATCTTTTCTAAGTTACAAAAAAGATGTCCATGGGCTTTTTGGGAAGTACGTGATACCCGGACACTTTTTGATATCGGTATCAATCCTAAGAGACCACCTGTGTTAGCGCACCACGCACTAGAAGATGCTTGGAATCAAGCAGTTGGTGTACAAAATGTATATAAGACTTTAAGAGGAAGTACTAAAATGGACGGGCAGTTTATTAATCCGTTAGCAAAAAGCATGGAGTAACTTATGACTATTTCAAACCAGTATGACAGTGTACCTCTACCAGAAACAACAACACCGTTAGATGGCGTAGAGTGGGCAAAGTATCATTTGTTTATGAATATCGTAGAAGACTTCAATATGTTAAAGTTAACAGAAGAAGAAAAAGTAGTCCAAGGTTGGATGAAGAAGATGATTGTACATTACAAAGCAAGACAGGATTAAACAATGCGTATCGAACAAGCAGATAAACTCGACTACTCTGACGTTTTAATTAGACCAAAGCGTAGCACACTAGGCAGTAGAAAAGAAGTAAGTCTAGAAAGATCATTTACGTTCCGTAACTATGTGCCAGACTTTCCGGAAAACATTGAAGACTATCATTATCGTGGTGTTCCTATTATGGCAAGTAATATGGATGGTGTTGGTACATTTGAAATGGCAGACAAACTTGCTGAAGGTAAAATTTTTACTTGCCTAGTTAAGACTTACTCAGTACAAGAACTTATTAGTTACTTTGACTGTGAAGATGCTAATATGCGACAAGAACGTTGCGAGAATGTAGCGTATAGTATGGGCATCAATGGCAGTGATTGGAACAAGTTTGCTCAAGTGTACGAACAAGCACAAGAAATTAAATACGTCTGTATTGACGTAGCAAATGGATATTCAAATCGATTCCGTGACTTTGTCGCAGAAATTCGTAGAACATATTCAAATATTGTAATCATCGCAGGTAATGTAGTTACTGGAGAAATGACGGAGGAATTGATTCTTGCTGGAGCCGATATTGTTAAGGTTGGCATTGGTCCTGGTAGTGTTTGTACTACTCGTATTCAAACTGGTGTGGGGTATCCGCAACTATCAGCTGTTATCGAATGTGCCGATGCCGCTCATGGCCTTGGTGGTCATATTATCGCTGATGGTGGATGTACTTGCCCTGGCGATGTTGCCAAGGCTTTTGCCGGAGGTGCTGATTTTGTTATGCTCGGGGGTATGTTAGCAGGGCACGATGAAGGCGGTGGCGAAATCATTAGTAAACACTTTGCTAATGGTGAAGCAACACTGTTAGACAATGGCAACTTTATGCCACACTATGAAGAAAAACAGTTTGTACAGTTCTACGGTATGAGCAGTGAAGCGGCTAATACAAAACACTTCGGTGGACTTAAGGAGTATCGTAGCAGTGAAGGAAGAGAAGTTCTTGTGCCTTACAGAGGAGCAGTGGCTCGTACTATTCAAGATATCTTGGGTGGGTTGCGTTCTACTTGTACTTACGCTGGCGCAATAAAACTAAAACAGCTATCAAAATGTACTACATTTATACTTGCTCATAAGCAGTATAACGCTATTTTTGAAAAAAATTAACCAAAAATACTTGATTTTTTTGAAATCGTACATATATATAGTATAAATAAATTTGTAGAATGCTTCGGGTTCTACAAACGGCATAAGCCAAATAACAACTCGCTTATTAAAGGAGAAAAAGATGAGTAAAGTAATCGGTATCGATCTCGGTACAACAAATTCATGTGTTGCTATTCTAAGCGGCAAAGATCCCAAAGTAATTGAAAACGTAGAAGGTAATCGTACTACACCTAGTGTTGTTGCGTATACTGACGCTGACACACTTGTAGGTGTATCAGCAAAGCGACAAGCAGTTACTAACGCAGAGAACACAATCTATGCGGCAAAACGTCTAATTGGACGTAAATTCAAATCAAAAGAAATTCAACACGATATTAAAACACTTCCATATAAGATTGTAGAAGCAAAGAGTGGCGATGCTTGGGTACAAGTAAACGGCAAAGAACTTTCTCCACAGCAAATTTCAGCACAAATCTTAACTAAGATGAAAGAAACTGCTGAGAAGTATTCAGGTGAAACTGTAACACAAGCAGTTATTACAGTACCAGCATACTTCGATGACGCACAACGACAAGCAACTAAAGACGCAGGCAAGATTGCTGGTCTAGAAGTTTTACGTATTGTAAACGAACCAACAGCGGCCGCACTTGCTTACGGACTTGACAAACAAGAAGCAGGTAAGATTGTTGTATATGACTTAGGTGGTGGCACATTTGATGTGTCAGTGCTAGAACTAGGCGACGGCGTCTTTGAAGTTCTTTCAACAAATGGTGATACAGCACTAGGTGGTGAAGATTTTGATGCTGTTCTTACACAATACATTGTTGACGAGTTTAAGAAAGAGTCTGGTGTAGATATTTCAAAAGACAAAATGGCACTACAACGTGTACGTGAAGCGGCTGAGAAAACAAAGATTGAACTGTCAAGTACAGCACAAACTGATATCAGTCTACCGTTTATTACAGCAGACGCTTCAGGACCTAAGCACCTAAATTTAAAAATTACTCGTGCTAAGTTTGAAAGTCTTGTAGACGAACTAATTCAACGTTCAATTAAACCTTGTGAAGTAGCACTTAAAGATGCCGGCATTAGCAAAAATGATATTACTGATGTTGTGCTTGTAGGTGGTATGACACGTATGCCTAAGGTACAGGAAACTGTTAATAACTTCTTTGGTAAAGAACCAAACAAAGGTGTTAACCCAGATGAAGTTGTAGCACTAGGTGCCGCAATTCAAGCAGGCGTACTAAGTGGTGATGTAACAGATGTGTTGCTACTTGATGTTACTCCATTGTCATTAGGTATTGAAACAATGGGTGGTGTAATGGCTAAGTTGATTGAAAAGAATACTACTATTCCTACAAAAGGACAGCAGATCTTTAGTACCGCTGACGACAATCAACCAGCAGTAACTATTAAAGTTTATCAAGGTGAAGGTGAACTTGTAACACGTAACAAATTGCTAGGTGAATTTAATCTAGAAGGTATTGCTCCAGCACCAAGAGGCGTACCACAGATTGAAGTAATCTTTGATATTGATGCTAACGGTATTGTTAATGTATCAGCAAAAGATAAAGCAACTGGCAAAGAACAAAAGATTTCAATTAAATCAGACGGTGGCCTAAGTGACGCAGAGATTGAAGCAATGATTAAAGATGCTGAAGCTCACGCAGACGAAGATAAAAAAGCACGTGAGTTAATTGAAACAAAGAATCAGGCTGAAGCATCAATTCATGGCATTAGAAAAGATCTTGAAGAATTCAAAGACGACCTTTTAGAAGAGGACGTTAGTAAGATCGAAGAAGCTATTGCTGAATTGAGTACTTCACTTGAAAGTAACGACAAAGATGTTATTAGCGAAAAAGTTAGTGACTTATTTGCCGCTACTAAACCCATCCACGATGCTAGAGCTAAAAAGCAAGAGGCTACAGATGCTCCTGCTGAAGAATCTAACAAAGAGGATGATATTGTAGATGCTGACTTTACAGAAACGAAAGAAGCATCATAAGAACGCCGAAAGGGTTCTTGTAAACTTGCTTAATAAAGGAGAAAACAAATGACAAATATAGCACGTTTTGATACACAAGCTCTTAACAGAGCACTAATTGGATTTGATAGAATGTTTGACGAGATGGAAGCACGTTTCGTTAATACTGCTCAAACTAATTACCCACCATATAACGTAATTCGTGAAAGCGATAATCTTTACACAATCGAAGTAGCAGTAGCTGGTTTCAAAAAAGATGAAATCAAAGTTACTATTGAAGACGGTACTCTTTCAATCGAAGCTAATAAAGATGTAGTTGAAGATGATGAAGGTACTTTCCAGTATCTTCATAGAGGACTTGCTTCAAGAGCATTTACTAGATCTTGGACTCTAGCAGAACACATTAAAGTTAAAGGAGCTGAAATTAAAGACGGCATCTTAACTGTGAAACTAGAGCGTGAAGTTCCAGAGGAACTAAAGCCGAAGATCATTGATGTGATCGAAGTTAAGTAATAAGTATTAGTGTGGGGCGGGCAACTGCCTCACACATTTTTCCGAGGAAGGAGTACAGAATGTCAACATCAACATCAACAGATATAGTTATTGATGATAAAGTAAAAGCAATCGTCGAACCGCCGCATCTTTATAAAGTTCTATTTTTAAATGATGATAAAACACCTATGGAGTTTGTTATTGAATTACTAAAAGGCATTTTTAAACACAACGAAGAGACAGCTAAGTCTATTACACTAGAAGTACATCAATCAGGAAGTGGTGTTGCTGGTGTTTATTCTTACGAAATCGCCGAACATAAAGCAGTAGAAGCATCAGCTCAATGTAAAGAGCACGGCTTTCCACTAAAAATTAAACTTGAAGAAGAATAATTTTTAAGGGTGTTATGTTCCACATAAATATGCGTATATTATAGGAGAACACATGAGCCTTAAAGATTTAACAATTCAAGCACACAGCGATGCTGAAAGAACTGAATTCGCAAAACTGTTAATGAGCGGAAACATTTCAGAAAAGCAGTATGCTATGTATCTACTTCAAATGGTTGAAGTTTATATTCCACTAGAAAACTTTGCCGCATTAGGCGGTTACCTTAAAGACCTACCGGGTATAAGTCGTGTACCTGGCATCTTTCAGGATTTTAGAGAATTTGGATTTAAACCAAAAAAAGATTTACCAGTATTAAAATCAACTGGCGAATATAGAGATTACCTAGTTAAACTTGGCAGTGACGAAAAAACTAGACCACTTATACTCGCACACCTATATGTCAGACACATGGGAGATTTATACGGTGGGCAAATGATTAAAAAGAAAGTTCCAGGATCTGGAAAGTTTTACGAATTTGAAAATAGAGATGAATTAATCTCTACAATAAGATCTAAACTTACAGACGACCTTGGAGACGAAGCAAATGTAGCATTTAAACATGCTATTAATATCATGAGGGAATTAAATGAGTGGTGTGTGGAATACGCTAATTGAGTGTAAAGACGAAATTATCGATATATTTGAAGAATACGGAACAGAAATTAACGAACCAGGGATGGACCATTTCAATACGTCCGATGGTGGTTGGATTAATCGTGTTTGGGCAAACAAGCACGTTCGCAGGGCACACATTGATGTAGTAGATGCTAGAGATAGTAAAGGTCTTTGGATGATGCACGTTTGCTGTTTTCCAGTCCTAAACAATGATGGACCTATTTACGGTTTTGATGTTATTGCTGGAAAGAATAAGATTACTGGTGCGTTCCACGACTTTAGTCCTAGTGCTACACTAGATCATGCTATGATTGATGGTTACAAAGAAAGTGTAGCAGACTTTGTTCCTGAAAAGCAACGTGAACTACCTGAATGGGCTACAAATATCTTTACAGATAAAATGCTTGCCGCAGGCAATGTTAAGCAAGACGAAGCAGAACAGATAGTAAGAATTGCTGTAGATAATTTAAGATCTTACTTTAATGAGATTTCAGAGTTTACAGGATTTGGTGACACACAACTAGTTTCAGCATCACAAGATTACTACTGCCATAATCAGCAACAAAACCCACATACTCCTAAAGTAATGAAAAGTTTAGGGCTTAACGAAGAAGATGTCGACAAGTTCTGTACAGACATGTTATTTCCAAAACTGAAATAAATACTACGTTATGAGAGCATTTGAATTTTTACTAGAAGACGAACAGGTAGTTGATCCAGCAGATAATGTTGGTATCGCAGACAACCCTTTAGGATTAAAGGGCGAGATACTTTCTAAAATTAAAACCCTTCCAGACGACAAAGAGTCAAAAAGAATACTAGCGAAAGTACAAGATTTGTTAAACAGTGTTAATGCTGTAAATAGTCTTGAAGCATATAAATTAAAATTAGATCCTGTTGCCCAAGTTGATGCTGATGTTAAGAAGGCTATGAATCAACTAGTTAATCTGTTAGCCGCGGCAGCCGCACAAACATCTCCAAGAGATAGAGACTTTTTCTTTAAGAAATTAGAAGCAGATAATATTGTTAAAGTCGAAAGAATGACCGAACCGGGCAGTACATTTACTATAGATCAAATGTTTAACTTTTACGGAAAAAGTCCAGCAATTACATTTATTGTTGATGCTCTTAGTAAAGTTTCTGACTACGGCATGGGTAAAGGCGAAGTTGTATTTGCTGTATTATCAAAGCGTATTTCAAAAGCAATAAAAGGCGACTTAGAAGTTAAGTCGGGCGAAGGCACACTTAAAGTTGAAGTAAAAGCAACAGACGGCGGCTCACCTAGATTTGCTGATCAAGAAGTAACTGTTGCTCCTGGATATGAGCAAGTTAGAGACGAACTTCTTAAAATTTATGCTCCACAAATTGAAGAATTAGGCGGTGCTGGCAAAACAGGTGTTAATATTGATAACTGGATTGCTCTAGGACAACGTACAGATATCGATAAAGATCAGTACAATACACACACGTTTGAATTACTAGAAAAGATTTTTCCTGGACAAGACAACACTGATTTAGCACAAGCTATCTCAAATGGAAAGTCAGGGACAGCAAAAGGCTTATATGCTAACAAAACCTACGAGCGTTACATGAGCATTAAAAATGATGATGTTGTAATGTACATCAACTTTGCTGGTGACAGACCTACTTATACTATCTTTAAAGATGTAGAAGATCTTACAAAATTAGGAATGCGTTTCCATGCTAAAACCATTTATATTTTAGGTTTTGGCCAGCGTTCTACATATCCTCAAATGAGCATGTCGGCTATATAATATACCCAGTTCATTATCATACCCATAATCAATAAATAATAATGTAAAGATTTAACCGGGAGCGAATCGGTTTTTAATCATAGTATGGAGCGAACTATGAAGTATTTCATGGGTGCTGTGATTGGGATAGGGTTGACATTAAGTGTCGGAGTAAAGGCCGATACTATGACTTTTCAGTTTAAGAATCCTTCCTTTTCAGGCCAAGGATATAGTAATCATGTTCTAGCAATAGAACAGTTACAATTCCAAAGAAAACAAGAATTAAAAGAAAAAGCAGAAGCGGATGCCCGTACGGCTGAACGTGAAGCGGCTAATACAACTCTTGCTAAATTCCTAAACAACGTAGAATCAAGAATATATGCCAACCTGTCTAAACAACTTGTTGACAATATGTTCACTGATGACGGTGCTACATCAGGCACGGCAACTGTAGAAGGTGCCGCTATCTATTGGTTGAAGGATGCCACAGCAGACACTATTACTGTACAAATTACAGAACAAGACGGAACCTTTACAGAGATAGTAGTACCGCTATCGGGCTTTGGCTTTTAGGAGGTAGAGTTGATTAGGCTTTTATCTATATTGCTGTCTATAGTCCTATTATCAGGTTGTGCAGCTACTATGACCAAAGAAGATTGGAGCGAACCTGAGATCGCTCGCTCGCCTATTCAAAATATATTAGACACAGTTCCATATTTAAACGGTCCAAAAATAACAATCGCAGTTTACCAGTTCGCAGATAAAACAGGACAGCGTAAACCAAATGAAAGATTTAGTCAACTTTCGAGTGCTATTACACAAGGTTCAGAAGTATGGGTTATTAATGCTCTTAAAAATGTAGGAAATGAAAGTTGGTTCACAGTAGTTGAACGTATAGGATTAGACAATTTAGTAAAAGAAAGGCAATTAATTAAATCAACAAGAGAAGTTTATGAAGGCAATGAAGCACCAAAACTAAAACCAATACTATTCGCTGGCTTACTACTCGAAGGCGGCGTTGTTGGCTATGAAAGCAACATAGAAAGCGGAGGTGTCGGAGCAAGATACTTCGGCATCGGTGGTAACACTGAATATAGAGTAGACCAAGTAACTATCGCAATGCGTATAGTAAGTGTACAAACTGGTGAAGTTTTACTTACTACAGCAGTAGAAAAACGTATAGCAAGTTACAAGTCTGGAGCAGACGTATTTAGGTTCCTGGACCTCGGCACTAAGGCATTAGAGTTAGAAGCTGGAAGTGCTGTAAATGAACCTGTTAACTACGCAGTGAGGACCGCTATCGAAGCGGGTGTAGTTGACTTAATACATCAGGGAGAGAACAAGGGTATCTGGAATTATTCAGAGAAACTTTACAAAGTAGAAAATAAGGAGAAGAAGGATGAATAAAACATTTTCATACGCATCAATCTTGTTTGTCTCTATTTTGTTCTTTGGCTCACCTGCTATATCAAATGACATCTATATTCAGCAGTCAGGAGATGGGTTAGACTTAGACATTATACAAGATGGACAAGACAACGTTATCGGTACTTCAGGTACTAACGTAGGTCTCACCGGAGATGATATCACGTTTAGTATTACACAAACGGGCAGTAATAATACTATAGCGGCTACAATCAAAGGGGACACTTACGTCGGCACCTGGGTGTTTACCGGTGATTCAAACACAGTAGACTTACTATGTTCTAGTGCGGCGGCAGGCAGTTGTGATACTGTAACACTAAACATCACAAACACTGGTGATTCAAACGATTACACTATTGCTATTGGCGAGAATGCTGACGCAGATAGTTCAACTGTGGCATTTACAGTAACAGGTGACAATAACATCATTGATACTACTATTGATGGTCAAAGTGCGGCTTTAACTGTAGACATCAACAATAGTGCTTCACTATCAACCAACAGTGCTAACAGTGACGAAGGCGTTGCTTTAACAACAAGTCAAACTGGAGATGGAGATATAAACGGACACGGTATTACACTTGACGTAGACGGCGGAGGCGGCACAATAGATATTACACAAAGTGGTATCTATGACAACACTGTTGATCTTACTATTCAAGGTGACAACTTTGATGTAGACATTACACAGAGCGATTAATATGCGTTGGTTAGCTCTCATACTGATCCTATTGTCTACACCCTCTTATGCCAAGATCGGTGATGTTATTGAACAAAAAGGCATCACCGACATTGAGCGGCAAGGGGGCGATACCTATGAGAAGATTGATAAGAACTTTGGTGTCGAAAGTATGGACACTGTTAAAACTAAAAATGGTAGAACTGCGATACAGTTTATCGACGAAACTCGTGTTGATGTAACTGAAAACTCAAAACTGGTGATTGATGAGTTTGTATATGATCCAAATACCAGCACAGGTAAACTAGCACTCAAAGCAAGTTTTGGCACAGTAAGATATGCGTCAGGACAGATAGCAAAGAATTCAAGACAGAACGTACAGATTAGAACGCCCACCGCAGTGGTTGGTGTGCGTGGCACAGATTTCTCACTAACAGTTGATGAAACAGGAAACAGTACAATTATTCTATTACCTAGTTGTACAGAAGTTCCTCGTCCTGGCGGCGGCGTAGATAGACTCTGCGTTACTGGTGAGATAGAAGTATCCAGCGATATAGGTTCAGTTATTCTTAATCAACCCTTCCAAGCAACTGTCGTTGAGACAGAAAAGAGTAACCCGCTCAAACCTGTATCGTTGGACCTTACTGAAGATATGATTAACAACTTGTTGATCATCAGAAGGCCCAAAGAACTAGATTACGAAAAGGAAAGCGAAAGAGTAAAAACAGTAGCAAACATACTTGATCTAGATTTCCTTGAGTTTAGAGAACTTAGTAAAGACTATCTAGCAGAGGATAAAGATACCTGGACTAGCGAACTTGACTATGATCCATTGGCACAAAACTTTCTATATGATGCGTTGGATGCTTCAATGGCACAAATTCTAAAACAAATGCAGGATGAACTAGATCAAAAAAAGAGAACAAGTTTTATTGGTACTGATACTACTACAGGTATTACAGTTATTGATCAAGATCCTAACTACATTTATATACGTGAAGATGCCGCAGGCAACTATACCAGAATAGAACTAAGCAAGAGTACAACTTATAACATCAATCATAACCAAGGCGGCAACGAAGTTATAGACTTTGAAATAAACCCAGACGGAGGAGCAATTAGTAATGAGATTACTATTAAGCAGTCTAATTAGTTTGTTGGTTTATATCAGTCCAGCCAATGCCGCATTCAGTGACCTAGAATTTGGAAAAAACCAACTCGGTGATGCTCAGTGGAATTATAGTGGTTGTACAAATGCGTCATCAACAAGTTGTCAGATCTACTCTAAAAACTTAACCAGGACGTATCCAAACTACTCAAGTGGACTTCCCACAGGATATTATGTTAAGTTTAGTTACGATGATAGCACCAGTAAATGGACAGCATCAGTATATGATAGCAACGACTCTCTAAAAAACACTACAACTGGTGATATTGTGGCGGCAGGCACATACACCTATGCTGGCGTCACTAAAAAATATTTTATGTATATGGATTCCAGTTACTACGGCACAGTGTTTTCCATAGACGGTGACTTTAACAACGGCAATGGATTTACATTTACCAAGGTGTATCACTATGCTGATGAGGATGACATGGACAACTACGGTCCTGCTTCTTCGACTCCCTCATATTCATCAGCACCCACAAGCACACAATTAAATCTAAGAACCAGCACAAGAGGCATAACACACTCGGGCAATGGTATCTACATACAACAGAGCGGTGATAACTTGGACTTGGATGTTCAGCAACACGGCGATGATAAC
>Ga0222719_10003808_pt1 | contig 13327 bp, 13 predicted proteins | sample C33_34DmetaG_FD_165039 | JGI IMG/M metagenome (GOLD analysis project Ga0222719, IMG submission 165039) | Estuarine water microbial communities from San Francisco Bay, California, United States - C33_34D | ecosystem: Environmental > Aquatic > Marine > Unclassified | place: USA: California...
TGCCATAGCCACTCATAGAAACGAGGGTCTGTCATGATCCACATGATGTCTGGCTTCTCATTTCTGAGAAGGGAGCGGATCATTTCTTGAGTTCCATAGCCATCTACGGGAATGATTCTCCAATCACTACCCCATGGTTCGATTTGCCTCGGGGTGTAATCGTGGTGCTTTATAGCGCCTCCGAGGGACAACACTTCAAACTTTCCAGTCTTCAGTAAAGCCTCGATAACATATCTCGTTTGTGTTCCAACGCCGGATGGTGACAGCGGATGGTCACTAATGGTTAATACTTTTATTTTCTTTGTCATAATGTATCCTTTAGAGTTTTAGGGGCTTATAACAAATTAACCCCAACGTTATACCCATTATATCACAGGTCGTTGGGGTTGTCAAGTATTTTTTTAAAAAAAATTAATTTTTTTTATCTTTTACAATGTTCTGTGTTGTTAAAAGGACATCCTTTACATGAATTTCTATTTTTAACTTTAATTCCTTTGTGGATCAAGTTGCAAGCATCTGTTAGAACCTTTGTTGCGTTTGTAGTTTTGCGAGGACCAGATGTTACTCTGAAGATCTCGACATTATCTTTCTTTGCTGTTCGCTTGAGAAGTCCAAAGTATGTCTCGACCATCTTTGGTTCAATATTGTGTTTCTCGCAGAAAAACTTTTTATAAAGAGTCAATTGGTATGTCGTCATCGCATCGCTTTTCTTTTGAGTGTCCCATCCCCACGAGCAAGACTTCCAGTCGATAATGTGATACTTGCCGTCTGGTGTCTTGATGACTAGATCAATGAAGCCTTTGAGATAACGTGTGAATTGAAGCTCCGATATTGGCTCATAAATGTCTTCTTCGGACGAATAGACCTCATAGCCCGGGAAAAGCTTTTGAAGCTCAGGAAAGACCTTGTGGAAGATCTCACGGCTTTGTTCTCGCATCTCCACAATCATTTTGTTTTGTGGTTTCTCGTCCAACTGCTTGAGTTCGTCCAAGAATACCAAGTCAAAGTGTTCAGCAAAGTCTTCGTCTGGGAGATTACCCAGAGCAGATTGCTCACATACGCTATGAATGGCGGTTCCGAATGCTGTGTAGATATTACCCGTGAAGCCCTTGAGACCTTTTTCGTATTGCAAGTGCCACTTATATGGGCATTCGGTAAAGATTCTAAGTTCAGAATAAGAAATGTGTTGTTTTGACATAAGTCCTCCGTGTTATTTACAATATAACACGTTAAAGAATGTTTGTCAAGTATTTTCTCCAAGTTCTTTGAGCATTAAGGCTAGAGTATTGAAAAGAACGGGACACATTTTTTTGAGCATGTCTCTATCTCCGATGAATAACTCTTCAAAGCCTTTTGCCCAATACTCGCTTAGTGAAGTAGCAGCATAAGCAGAAGGAAAGATGTTGACACAAATCTGATTGAGTGCGTCGTAACCAACGTCACGGTAAAGAAAGTCATCAATGTCTCGATCATACTCAAAGTTAATATCGAAGTCAGGAGGTACTTTATGCTTCTGCGATAACAACGACGATAAGCGCTTACGCTTTGCGATGAACTCTCGTTGCAATGCTCCGCTTCCATAAATTAATTCCTGATTGTAATGCTCAACAGCATGAGAAATCTCATGAATGATATCTTCAATCATGTCCATTTCGTCATCTTGCTCGTTCGTAACGTAAATAGCATCATCTTCATAATAGGCGTTGATATCTCTCTCAACCATTCGAGGAAACTTGCCAACATATATTACGTCGACATTGCCCAATAGATACAAAGGTATTCGAGATGAAAGATAGTCAAACACAAACTTGGAGCTTACATGTTCCGGTAATGCGTCTTTTACGAATATATCTACACCTGACAGACTAAACTGATCTTTCATCTTGTTACCTCTTTTTATTGACTCTGTTATCCACATAATATTAATATACCATACTATTTCGACTTTGTCAACATTAAAGTAATTTTGATGCTTCAGTTGCTAATTTTGATCTCTCACCTTTCTTGAAAGTAACGTGACCAGAAAGCGTACTGTGCTTTAGTTTCTCGACAGCATAAGTCAAACCATTAGAAGTTTCATTTGTATAAACGTTATCGATTTGTTCAATATCTCCAGTCAAAACAAGCTTTGTGTTCTCGCCAATGCGAGTTACAATCGTCTTTACTTCGTGAGCTGTGAGATTTTGTGCTTCATCGATAATCACAAACGCATTTGAAATGGATCGACCTCGAATATATGCGAGAGCTTCGATCTCCACAATGCCTCGATTCATATACATTTCAAGCATCGTCTTGTCGGTACCCATAATGAATTGCATATTGTCAAAGATCGGCTTCATCCAAGGAGCCATCTTTTCTTCCATTGTTCCCGGAAGGTATCCAATGTCTTTTCCGAGAGTTTGAATTGGTCTCGAGATAATGATGCGATCATATATGCCGTTTCCGGCTCCAATAACTTGCTCTAAGCCCGCCAAGATTGCCATGAGGGTCTTACCACTTCCGGCGCGTCCAATGAGGCTTACAAGTGGAATATCGTCGTTTAAAAGCAAGTCTAATCCACACTTTTGTTCTTTGTTTTTCGGCTTGACTCCCCATGAGATATCATCGCCTTGTCCTCTGAGGTGGTGTAGAGGAGAGTTCCAGTTAATGAATCTTCCAATTGCTGTTTTCTTTTCATTTTCAACAGATACCATCATCACAAACTCATTGGGGTGCAACACAATATTTTGTTCCTCGGCGTCTTCTTCATATAGATACACTGGTTGTCCATCATAGAACTCTTCAATGTCAATATCGTCGACGAGAAACTTCGTAAATCCCTCGTAAATAACATCTCGAGAATCAACAACTTGAGAAGATACATAATCTTGAGTGAGAAGTCCGAGGGCATCAGCAATTACTCGCATGTTGACATCTTGAGACACAACGATACATTTACGCTTTGGTTCAGCTTCTCTTACAGCAAGAGCGCCAGCTAAGATAAGATGGTCAGATGTGTTGTGAGACAAGCCCTTTGGAAGCTCGTCAATGGACAATTCTTCGACTTTAAGAATCTTTAGGATCCCAAGACCCTTGCCAAGTCTAACGCCCTTTGAGAGCGATCCTCGGTCTCGTAAGGCATCAAGTTTTTTAATTGATTGTCTAGCATGAAATCCAACTGAGTCTTGGCGTTTTTTATGCTTATCAAGTTCTTCGAGAACTTTTATTGGAATGAATATATCGTTGTTGTCAAACTTGGTAAAACACTCCGAATCGGAAAGAAACACGTTTGTGTCAATAATAAAGTTTTTTTTAGCCATTGAGACTCCTATTTAATAGTTTTGACCGAATCTCTCATTTCAACATTCCAATCTGTTCGTAGTTGAATCAAGGGATTGAACTTTGTGCCTTGCCTCTCAATAATGAGAGAGCCTTGCGGTTTAATTAGTTCGCCGGTTAACTCTATGGCATCAAAATCTATTTCAGTTTCAGTTTGATATTTGACATGTCTCTCTTCTGCTAGACATGTCAAGATCATTATAAACAACATCATTTTGCCGCCCTCATTTCCGTTATGACTCTTTTGATCATTGGCTTAAGAGCTTCTTCTAAGTTCCCATCCAGCATGTCTAAATTGTTGTCATAATTATCGTCACCAGCATAGGTTGATTTTCCTCTTTTCGAAGATTTATCGGATGCTTTTTTTGGCTTTTCTTCCTTAATGATTTTCACTATAACATCAGCAAGAGCTTCAATCAAGCCGACATCTTTGCCATTGACTTTAAATGGATCTGATGCTACTTCTTTGTCAAAATTATATATTTTCATTATCACCTCGTTGAACTTATTGTCCGTTCTTGAGTTTTTAATCAACTGTTTTACAACTCTTGCTTCATCTTTGAGACCAGCCTTTGTCATTTGAGCATTGAACTTGTTTGCAACTTTGTCAACTCTAGTTTCCAATTCAATTTCGCTTGTTGGCTCATCAACTTCTTGTAGTGATTTCGACTTAGATAATCTTTCCAAGGCTCTAGATAAGAATAAATTGAAGATTCTAGTATTTTTATTTGATTTTTGCTCAAACTGTCTCTTGAAAGATTTGAAATATTCACCAAATCTCCCTCCCTCATCAAAATCATCAGCGGTAATCGGCTCATCAGAACTATCTGTATCAGTGTCGTCTCCTGAGTCACCAGAGGCACTTGGCTCAACAGTTGGCAGTTCTGAACTTGGAAGATCATCTGCTTGAGATCTATAACCAGACACTTCTTCTTCTCCTTTGAATTCTGGATTGGACATTTTCAAAAAAGCGATGAGAGCAAGCATTCTTGCTTTTTCTTTAACTTTTTTGCTGATTGATTCAATGATGTCATAGACTTTGGCAGAAAAATCAATCGCCATCTGTTCGTTTTTATCAGCCATTTCGTCCAGCCATTTTTTAGCTTCATCTTTTGCCATAGCATAAGATATCTTAAGCTTCATTATTTGATCGTCGGTCAAATCCTTTGTTGCTTTAGAGATTGCTTGAACATATGGACTGTTAGGAATATCTTTTGCTTTGTTTCCAAGATCTTTCATCAAAGACATGAACCAATCTTTTACATGCTCAAGAGCTATCCCTCCAACATATTTCGTTGCTTGGATTACAACTGATGATTCTGACTTAAGCTTTTCTAGGAAATCTTTCATTTTTGGAGAAATCTTATCAACAACACTTCCAAGCATAGATTTTATTATCTTCAAAGCATCCTCTATCCCAGACTTTTCTTTGATTCTAAAGATTGTAGTCAAATAGTTAACAAATCCATCTTCTTTTTCATACATCACATTGGCAACAAGATCTCTATTCTCATCAGATAAATCCTCCATAACCTTGCTCATTGCCGTTCCAAAGTCTTCAGGAAAAACATCGCCAGCTTTCTGTTGGAAAGTTTTGATCTGTTCTCTATGATAATCTGTCATCGCCTCATCGATTGTTTCTAACTCATCTTCTGTTGCGGGCACGAGCTCTACACTTTCATTGACCATGGCCATTACAAATGCGTCAATGGCTCTTTGCTCCTCTGGACTTAGAGTATCAAACCACGTTCTTATTTCCGCTACATCTTCTTCGAATTCAGGAGGAACATCTGCTGGGGTAGTTTCTGAAGTATCTTCTTCCGGTGGAGCTTCAAGAGTATCTCCGCCATCTCCGTTATCTTCGAAATCATCTTCATCGAATTCTTCGCCATCGATTTTAATCAACTCAGAATTCATGAAAGCATTAACAAGCTTCTTGAGATCGCCAAAGAATTTTCTAAATGCGCTTCCGCTAAAAGCCTTCTTCATGTTTCTATAGTTTCCAACAAACTTAGGGTTGCTTCTACCCATCACATCTTCCACTGTATCGACAAGGGATATAGTTTGGTCACTTTTTTTAGATGAGAAAAACTCTTGCAATTCTTCCTCTTCTTCTCTCAAAACAGCTCCGGTAGCTTCTTGATTAAGGGTTATGACAATGGCAGGTAAAATATCCTTATTTAAGCTTCTAACCGCCCTAAGAGAGTCCAGATATCTCGTCTTCATATCCTTGCCGGAGAACGACAACTCTTTTCCATCAGATGTTTCAACAGAAACTTCTCTGTTCTGAAATACTGTGTTAATGAACTTGAGAATCTTTCTCTCGTCAGCATCTAGATTTGCCATCATTGGATTGTCCGAAAAGTCTTCTTCTGGAGGATAGAATTTGGCAATCTTCTTTGCAAGTTCTTCTCCATCAAGAACATCCATCTTCAACAATGGAGAGTCGATCATGTTTACGATTGCCTTTGGCTCTTTTCTTAATACAAGCTTGATAGACTTTCTAAGCTCTTCCGGAATTTCTCCTCCAAACTTCTGCTTAAGAATATCGAGAAGCGCTCTCGTTAAATCTTTTCCATTTTCTGCCGCCATTACTGCTGCGAGATCTTCACTGGTCAACTGAACAGCTTCTGATGATTTAACTTCTTCGTCTTTGACTTTAAGGACAGCTTTCAACTTATCTCTTAAGTCAGGGACTCTTTCAAAAGGAATAATGTTGTCTGGAAGTACAGAGTCAGATGTAATTGTAGCAATTGCTTGACCAACGGGATTAGTTTCTTCCGCTTCGTCAATTATGTAGACTTCTGGTAAAACTTCTTCGCCACCTTCGCCCGTTTCGTCAGATGGTTCGGATGGAGGCTCTTCTGTGTCTTCCAAATCTCCAGGCTCGTCCATAAACACTTCCGCATCAACCGGCAAGTCTTTAAAAGCAGAACGGATTGTTGTCAATCCTGATTTAACACCATCTTTATCAATTAGGTCATTGTCTCTGTAGAATTGAATCAAGGCATCAACAAACTCTTGACCATCTAATTGCAAAAGATCATCGAGACCTGATGCTTTGGTCGTGTCTTCATCGGGAACATCATCAACTGGGTCTTCTTCTGATGGCGATAGATTACTCAAAGCTTCATCTGCTGCTGCTTGTAATTTTACTGGATCAATCTTTCCATTGTCGCCCTTTGACTTTTTAGCCAGGTCTGCTACGAACGGCTTAATTCCTTCTAGAGATCCCATCTTATCTTCATATTTTTGTTTGATATCTGCGACGATTGTTTTAAGATCCTTTCGAGATTCGCCAGAGTCTGTTTGTACGTCCACTCCAAACTTACTCTTAAACATTTTTTCGATATTGATTTTATCGCTTGTATTATCATTGATAAATTTAACATCATCTGGATTGGCTAGAATTGCTTGTTTCACGTCATCCATATTTACTGGGCTTTTTGAACTTTCGTCTTCTTTCAGTGTTCCCAGCTGTTGGGCGAGGAAAAATACAAATGGCATTGATTCCATTATCTTTAAGTTTTCGAATTTTTGCTCAGTTGTCCCGCTATCATCGCTAAGGTCGACGTTAACTTGAGATGCCAACCTTTTTGCGACAAAAGGCTTGAGCTTGTTGTATCTATCTTCCATTGTCTTCTTTTCTTCAGGCGATGGTTCTGCTGTTGAGTCTCCATCGGCGTCAGATAGCGCATCATAGGCTTCTACGATTCTAGCGGAGAGCTCCTGTACAAATCGCCCTATTGTTTCTTCATCCTCTGGGATTGCGAACCCAAGGTTTTCCAATATTTCAGCTTTGTATGATCCGAAATCGGCGCCTCTGAGAATGTCAATATAAGGGGTCTCTGATTCTGGCATGCCAAATTTTGGTGGGATTACATCCTTTAAGTCTTCATTTTTTATTCTTTTCGCTGCTTCTTCCACAGTTGCATCGTCGATTTCCGCTGTAAGACCAGTGGTGGGGGCATCTCCTGATTGATCTTCCGGGCTGGGGCTAATGTTTGATCCTGAGTCATCTGTCATTTCACTTTCTCCTTCTTCTTCTAGTTTTTCGCCAATCTTTTCCATTGTTTCTTCATTTTCCCTATATTGCTGTTCAAACTCTTCTTGAGTTATTTCAAATGTAACAGGGTTACCTTCCTCATCTTGTATTGGAACAATTTTGGAGATTTCAGGATCTAGAGTAAAACCATTGTTGCTCTCATCAAACATAAATAATGCTGTATTCTCTCCAAACTTCTGTAGTCCTTGTGGCAATTCTTCCCATGGGATTTGTTGAACCTTTGCTTTCTCTAACTCATCAGATAGAACTCCCCTAAGTTGAGCGTATTGATCGTCGCTTAAGCTAACAAAGGCGTTTGCAAATCGTTGAAGCTTTGGAGCATTATTGTTCAAAGTTACAGTTTGTCTTTCTTGTGGTTGTTCTTCGGTATCATTCCCGCTTAAAGCATCTGTCGCTGCTGCTGCTCCGGACATGCCTCCTCCGAAAATCTTTTTCGTTACAAACTTCACAACCCCCTTGCCAGATTTTTCAACCATTTTTGAAATTAAATCTGTTGCTGTGACTTCGACAGCTTTTTTTCCGGCTTTTGCTGCTGCTTCAGAGGCTTCTTTGGCTGATTTGACCAACATTGATTTTATAGCAGGTTGAGACAAAAGAGTTGAGGCTGCTTTTTCTTTTATTGGACCTATGACTCCATCTGCTCCCGGGATCTTTTCTACTAATTTTTCAAAAGGTATCTGCTCGATTACAATTTCGATAGCCACTTCTCCAATCGGAATCATTGCTTCAATTAATTCTGCTTCATCGACTCCCTCAGGGTTTTTCAGCGCTGAGTTGACTTTGACAGCGGCTTCACCAAGATTGCCTGCCTTACTAGCAATACTGGCAGTCGTTGCGACACCGGTACCGACACCTGGAATTAATGGTGCGACGGTTGCAACCCAGTCTAAATATTTGCTGGCTTTCTCGGCATTTTCTGGCTTACTATACCATTCAGCCGCATCGTCTGCGACAGAACCAACAAGATCCTTGGCGGCTTCCAGATCATTTTCATTTGGTAATTTAGACTTTAGGGTGTCCAGTATACCGACTTCGCTTGACTCCTCAGATCCTTCTCCATCTCCGTCTGATTGTTGTTCTAATTCTCCGGCTTTCTTTACAATCTCTTCGCCTTGATCGAGTGATGTCGCGATGGCATTAAACATGTCATCAATCTCTTGATCCGTTGGTTGAGTGTCTCCGATTTGTCCAAGATCTTGTATGGCATCAGCCGCATCAGTTGCTATTTTTTCAACTGCTTCGTCATCTTTTGGAGTCTCTGTTGCATTGGCTTTTTGAGCTTGATCTTCAATTCTTTTTGTGATTTCTTTTATTTTTTTTCTTATTATTATCTTGTCTGCTCTGGCTTCAGCAGCAGTCTCGGGATCATTAAACCTTTTGGCTTGCTCTACTTCTCGAGACAATGAATAAAACTCTTCCTCCAGAAGTTCTAAAGCAGTTTGGAGATTTTCATTATTAAGAGTCGAGATATCCAAAGTAAACAAGTCAGTTGAAGCATTGACGCCATCGCTTTCCATCATTTTAGTTACTGGTTTCTTTGACTCGTTTAAAGTCTTCTTCCAGTTTTTCATTATCAATCTCATATCATTTGACATTATTTAATCCCCAGTATTGGCTTTAATTTATCTTGAAGAAGAGAGAGTTTTGTAGCTCCACTATTTTCATTTGCGAAAACAAGAAGAGCAGCTAATATAGAATCAATTGCTTGAATCTCTTTCGCATCAAGCTTCATTTTACTTACTTGCAAAGACACTTCTTTTAGCTTTTTAGCAAAATCAGATTTGCTTTGCATATCTTGCTCTTCAGTGCTTTCGGCAGCAGCTTGTTCAAGCTCTTCTTTGATAATTCTTTTCAAGTCTTCTTTTGAAATTTTCATTTAGGTACACCTATAGACATTCTTTATTCACCATAAATAGTTATTTATCTACAATGTCCAATCCAAGCTTTGTTATTTTATTCATTTTCTCAACCATCTTTTGAAGCTCAGGACTTTCTCCGATAGCATAACCTGTCATACAGATATTTGCCATCTCTTCAACTGTCATTCCAATCATTGAAGCTTTTTGGCCAAGCTCCATGAAACCTTGAAACAATTCAGCAAACTTTGGGTCTTCTTTGCATTTCTCTAAAATCTTATCCATCAAATCATCATTTAACATAACATATCCTATATATAATTTTTCCAGCTTGATGGTATATCAAGACTTGGTACTGTCCGCACAACACTAAATTTAGGTTGAGCAGGCTTTTTAATTAGTTCCATACAAGCCTCAGAAGGCGTTCTAGCACCTTTTCTTTGGTTACAAGGGGCACAAGATGCCACAAAGTTTTCCCACGTTTTTAGACCCCCTCTTGACTTTGGAATGACATGATCTATTGTCAGCTTGTGGTGGGGGAACTTATTGCCACAATATTGACATGTGTATTTGTCTCTCCAGTATATATTCATTCTTGTTGGCGATATGAACACTGGCTTTTTTCTGATGTATGAATTTAAAACTATAATTGACGGATAATAAAAAAGGGCGTTAAGCTTTTGAGAGTGGTTCTCAATAGCCTTCGCCCTTCCAGAATAAACCATCGAGAATCCTTTCAAACCCTCAATGACTTCAAGCGGCTGATATGCCGCGTCTAACTTCAATGTATAAATCTTATCTTCCACCAATTAATTAGTTCTTAGACATCAACTTCGATGCGTGACCATCGACAGGAATCTTTCCTTTTGCAACTTCGCACAAGTCAAAGTTGTCAACAAAAGACTTCATTTCTCCAAATGCCTTTTTGTAATCAGGCTCCATAATAACTTCAGTTTTGCCGCCATGACCATGTATGGCATGTACTTCTCCAATGTTATCATAAACTGTTACGGATGGATGTTCAGATAGCCAAGTAACCGCAACCTTCCCATTGTCAAATATAAAACCTTGAGCGACTCTACCTGTTCCAGATACGCCGCTTTCATCTTCCGTTCTATTCAAATAAAATATTTTCATGTTAAATCCACTCGTCGTCAAAGTCGTCATCCGAATCTTCCTCAGGTTCTTCGTGACTTACAAGAGAAGCTTTTGAGACAGGTGGTTTACCGGTTGACTCCTCTATACCTTTAAATAATGCGATAGTAGGTTTATGAAGGTTTGCCACGAATTCTAATACTTCCATCAACACGGAATATGGGTCTTCACCAAGAGGTATAATCCTCAACACTGAGTCTTTTACGAAAACAGTTGCGATTGGCTCGACCTCATCGGAGATCTCAAGTTCGAGATCAGATACTTGACGACAGAATAACAAATCTTTTTCGTCAAAAAAATACTTCATCGACTTAACGTAGAAAACTTCCATTTCCGAGCTTTCCAACTTTAAGTCGATGCCAAAGTTTTTTAAATCTTCTATTTTACTTATTAAGTCCATTTCATCCTCCTTGCTTAATTTTTTCAATAATGTTTCTTATGACTTCCACTGTCTCTTCTGGTCCTGTCGTATGAAAGGATCTAGGCTCACAAGCCTTGAAGATTTCGTAATCGTTTCCTCGAGGTCCACGAGCCCGATCACCAACAAACCAAACATTTTTGCCATCGAAATGGCGGAGAGCATATGTTTTATCCCATCCATCGGGATAAATGTCAAAAGATGTATCACCTCCTAGTTTTACACTTACATTATTTAAATCGTTTTCATCCAGATTACTTCTGAGTCTTGCAAAGAACTGTTTTCTGAACTTATAGTTTTTATCAAATTTTTTGAACACTTTACGCTGTGCTTCTGTAGCGTTCCTTCCGATTGGACACCAATTAATCATCGACCCTCTTGGAGAGATGAAGTGACCTGTGAGAGGAATGTTGAAATCACAAACTTCGTTTTGGAGTCTGATTAGAATCTCAATCAACTTATTATATTTATCAGATCCAATTTCTCTTTTCATATCAACACTGTGGATTTCTGAGTGATCATGTGAGGCAAATTGAGGTGGTGTATACCACTTAGTGCCATTACATGGAAGAATGTGGAGACAGTAACGAACAGAATGATTACTCATTAAATTTCCTAACTGTTGCTTGACATAGTTCATGTCAGAACCGGTTACCACACCGATGTCTGCCATTCCAGAAAGATCCCAAAGGGGGGAGGACAATATGGAATCAAACTGTTTGCGAGGTTCCGTAAGGGTACCGTCCATATCAAACAAAACAATATTTTTGTTCATTACTATCTCCAATTCAATGTGTGTTGTTGTACTATTATTATAACACATCTGAAATGGGTTGTCAAGTCAAAACGATATTTTTTCTGAAAAAAGTTTAAAAAGGAAAAAATTCTGACATATTTTATATATTATATGTATATTATCTATTCTTTTATATATTTTTTGTATATCTGTATAAACATCTCATAAGGTATACCTAATGTACTAGACATATCAGATTTAGTTTTACAGTTTCTAGAAACAAAATCCATTAAAGAATCCCTTACAGCATACGGAAGCGTATACCATAGAGGGATTCCATAAAGTTTACCATTCATCATCTTTGCACTTGATTCAAGCTTTAAAGCAATCAATTCTTCGATTCTCAAATCAGAGAGTTTGTCAATAAAGTTGTTGTCAATTTTACCAGACTTCCTAAGTTCAGAAGTTAATGTAATTTTTTTTTCACTTTTACTTGACATACCCTTTCCATTATGCTATAATGATAGTGTGTTGTTATACTTGTTGATTTGGATCTGCTATATCTGGGAGGTCTGGATTACTTTTTAGGTCTTGTTCAAAACCATCAAACAATAGTTTGAGGTTGTATATGGCCCATTTTTTATACTCTTCTTTGTCATTCACATCGGAGAGGTCTTGGTAATAAGATAGGGGGTAGGATTTTGTATTTCTAAAAGAGTCATAAGCTTTGTTGCGACCTGTAAGGTCGCCCGCAATGCCGGAACCGAATTTTTCTCTATCTTTTTCTAGAGCGTCTTTCTTTTGCATGTCCTTGTCGATCTCACCTTCGAGACCTTCCTTTTCTTCTTCCTCTTCTTCTGGTCGAAGTTCGTCGACTACGTTAACGTCGATTTCTCGGAGAGTAGAACCAACTTCGTCATATTCAGCAAGCAAGGCATCTAATTCATCGTCACCGGTACCTTCATCTCCACCACTTTCTTCTGGTGGAGCCTTCAGTTCCGCACTTTCTGTGTCAATATCAGCATAGTCTTCAGCTGACACGTTAGCGCTCATACCATCGGCTTGATCAAACATTCTGATCATAGCTGCTAGGTAATGGTTTTTAAATGATTCACGTTGCTCTGGACTTGTTGTAAGAAGTTTGTAATCTTTTTCAAGGTTGGGAACAAGTTTTCTAAAAGCATCGCGCAAGAAGTTAATTGCGGTACTAGGATGAGGCTTGGCTGAATCTTTACCTTCAAAGATAACTGTTTTGCTTTTCTCTTCCATTGTTTCTGAGATCAATTGTTGAACATAAGATCTGACCTTTTGTTCTTCAAGGAATTGTCTTTTCTTTTGCTCAAACATTTGCTGACGAAAGTCTTTCGTACAAATTCTCTAATCAATTTTTCTTCTTGCTTATTCATTATTTAACTCTCTTGTTTCTGAATGTGATTTTTCTTGCTTTTGCAATTCTTCGAATAGATTCTTGAAGAGAAGCTGCTTGAGGAGGAGGGTTCTTGTCATCATCGCCATCTTTCTTTTTTTGTTTAGCGGCACCGGCTTTGTTTTCAAACTCATCTGGATTCATAAGATGTTTTTTCTTTTCCTTATCCTCAGGACTCTTGTTTTCCTCCATCGACTCACACTTACAAGGCTCAGGATGACATTTTTCACATTTTTCCTCTTCTAAGAAAGCAGGAACTTTGCCGTGACCCTTTTTTCCGTCACCATTGAGGTCTTCACCTTCTGGTTCGTCCTTCATTGGCATTTTTCCTTCTTTTAAGATTCCGAACTTT
>Ga0222719_10003812_pt1 | contig 13323 bp, 15 predicted proteins | sample C33_34DmetaG_FD_165039 | JGI IMG/M metagenome (GOLD analysis project Ga0222719, IMG submission 165039) | Estuarine water microbial communities from San Francisco Bay, California, United States - C33_34D | ecosystem: Environmental > Aquatic > Marine > Unclassified | place: USA: California...
TACGTTCAGGTGTAGGTCATCTTTGGGGTGGTCCATGATGTACTGTAAGACTTTGTAGGTGTTGGGATCCATCATGGGCTCCCCTCCGGTCATGCGGAAGTGCTTGAGGTTCTTGTACAAGGTGGGCCACCATCGCCAGAACGCGGTCACGTAGGGATTGTCCTCCCTGTTGGGTATGGGCTTACGGCGACCCTGGAAGTGCTCTGGGGCGTTGTGTGGTGGTGTGGTCGGGTACTCACCATAACGGTCTATCTCCTGTCCCCACGTGGTAGAGAACTGCGGCGAACAGTAACTGCACTTGAGGTTACAGGCGTGGTTGAAGTTTACCTCGACGTATCTCGGCGTCCACTTGTCGTCTATTGGTTTCTTCCTGATGTCATCGAAGTCCTGCATCGCCCATGGTTCCCCGGAACGGTAGTGCCTGTCTGACATCTCACCCGTGCTCTCCATGTTCCAGCAGTAACTACAACCTGAGGGTTTCTCTCCTGACAGCATCTCCTGTCTCTGTTGCAGTTTCTCCTCGGTGTTGTGAAGTGCCGCTGGATTGTCAGTAAGTCTGGTCGCATCTATCTCGTGCAGTGGTGGGTGGTAGCAACTGTTGGTCAGTCCCGTTGGTAGGTGTAGCGATGTCTGGTTCCACTTGGCCAGGCACATGGTAGGAGATATCTCCGCCAACTTCTGTTGCGCCTTGATGGCGTCATTCTTGTAATCACTTGTACTCACGGTCTTGTACCCCCTTATTTCTGTGCTGTGGCATGCAGAACTTGAAGAATTTGCTATCACAAACACCGTAATCTGCCACCGGAATGTCCAACCTCTGTCTTAGGCTCTCGCCATATGTCCTCAGATCAACATTGATGTTGTCCTCGTCCACGTAGTGTAGTAGTACCTGACGCATTTGGTCTAAATCGCTAATCATGTCTTCCTGGGCCTGAGCATCAAGGATGGTCTGGTAACAACCCATCCTGGCACCAAACATGGCGAATTTTCCATTTTGCACATCAGCACCAACAGTCATCCAGGTTAGCAGTATCCTAAGGTTATGAGGCCAAATATTCTTGGCAAAATTTTGTGCATCCATGGGTTTACCTTTGTCTAGACTCATCTTGACCCCTTCACGATAACCAGCGGTAAACGCTTGGTACTTGTCGGCATTTATGATCGTTTTGCTGTAGCAATTATGCAGATTTTCATGTGGCACTCCCCAACAGAAGTCCAACCGATTCTCGTCTCTCTCTGCGTTTTCATGTGTCTTCATCGTGAGGCAGGTCTCCTTTGGCCATCCCACAAGTCCACCGTTGCCATACACCAGACCATTGATGTTGTTCTTCGCCCTCCACCTGTGAACGGCCTTCTTGTCTGTCTTTGTCCAATCTAGGGTTTCCAACAGAAACCGCTCGTCAATGATGTTGTCACCGTCCACGCTAATAAAGAAATCGGTCTCGGCTATCTCGGCCGCGGCCTTGTGTGCGGAGTCAAAACCCACCACACCGTCAACACGCTTGGCCCATGGTACCTTGTTACGGAGGTCCGCCCAGTTCTCCTCCTTGTTGGGCTCCCTGAACGAGATGTAAACGAAATCAAGATCGCTTACTCGTACTCTATCAGCCATGTCTTGCCCCCTTCCGCTATTGCTTTAGGCCAGTGTATGTCGTCCCCTTGGAACACGTACCCTTTCTGTGCTGTTTTCAACACGCTGTACTGTGTCCTTGCTTTGGGTTTTGGTCGCAACACTATGTCGCCGTCCTGGATCATCAGGTTCTCTTCACTATGCTGTTGTGCCCACTGGAATTTCTCTAGTGTAACTTCGTGTTTGTCTCCGTCGATGGTGACATAAAACTTCTTTGGTCCGCGTTTTGGCACCTTGGCCAGTGCTTCAAACAATCCTGGCATGCAACTCCTTGTCGTGGTAATGCCACACTCTGCTGACACGTGTTTCGCCTATGTACACCGCATCTCCTGACCTATTGGGATATAGGTATTCATTTTGATCCTTTGCCCTCATGGTGTTGTTCACACCTGGCTTGTGGTGTATGAACTTGAACCAATCGTAGTCGATCAATCCCTCTGATGTGGGATCCATCATCCTGTAGGCCAGTGCGAACACAACATCTGTGCTGGGGTACTGGTCATGGCAGTTTATCAACATGTTTTTCTTTACGTAATTCCAGTTGTTCACTATGCCTCGTGCCGTGTTGTAGAATTGTTGTGCTTTTTTGCTACGCCTGAAGTACATCAATCCATTGTAGATGTTGGGCAGATGGTTCCTGGCGAAAAGTTTCCTATAGGGAGTTTCCTTAATCACGTTGTTCCTGTAGTCAAGACAGTTGACACTGAATACCAAATCATGTTGCCACAAGTGATACCACCACCAGTCTGTATTCACTGTCCACAGCATATCGGCCTCCAGTTTTATGGTGTGGGTGAATGGGGTCATGTCAAATGCCTTGTGTTCATTGGCCCACTTGATCTCGTGTTGCGCACTGTCATCTTGTTTCATTACTTTGACTATATCCACATGTTCACTATGAAACTTGCTTTTTTCATCTGTTACCACGCACACCTGGTTGTGTTTATTCCAACGTTTAATGCTCTTTGCCAGGACTATAGACAATTCAACATAATCTGTTTTGGCATTATTCTGTGCGAACCAAAGGAATCCCTTAGACATCGGCCACCTCCTTGTTCAAAACATGCACGTCCTGGTGCTCCACATATGATATCTGATCGTTGTGCTTCCATGCCAACCCTGTGTCGGTTATCTTGACCACTTCGCAGTCTGGTGGCAGTGTGGGCAGTGCGAATGGCAACTTCTCGTAGCCTACAAATCCGTTGATCTGTTGCAGTGCCATGGCGAACAGGTAGTCATTGCGCAGGTTCCTGGCGTATATCCTGTACATCTCCGCGAAGTATGAGTAGTGCTGTTTGATGTACTTGACCGTGTCGAATATCTTCCTCACCTTGTCATTCTTCTTGAACAGTAGTACAGTCGCCCACACCATGGGTATCATGCTCCACCTCCTCTGGTCGAACGTGTTCCTGCCCGTGAGATCGTGCGCCGTGTCTGGCACCAGGAAGTCGTGGTCCGTGTCCAACAGTTGTCTTAGATTGTCAGAGAAACAGAAGTAGTCTATGTCCATGACCAGCGTGGTGTCGTAGGGAGACAGCTCGTAGGCCATGTGCCTGTCCACGTTGCGCCATTCTCGACCGTTGTGACTGTTGCCCAGTTCCGGTTCGATGAACCTGTAGTTGATGTGGCCCATGGGGCTCATCTGTTGGTATGTGTTGAAGTCGGTGATCACGGTGATCTCACCACAGATGTTCTTACGGATCAGTCTCACGCAACGCTCCAGGATCCTGTGGTATCTAGTGTGTTTCGTGTCAAAACAGAAAAGCAGTACGCCCTTGGACATCACTTGTCCCTTCTGGTGAATGTTTCGTAGATCTGTTTGTATGCGTTCAGGCTCTCTTGATTGCGTTTGACCAATACAGACAGGAATTCCGCGGGATCCGTGATCTCAACGGGATTGTCGTTGGTGTCCAACACGCAGAAAGTATCCTGTGATTCCTTCAAGGTCCTGACCAGGCATATGGTCTCGGCGTCCGCGCGGAAGATGTGTTCATCGTACACAACCACCAGACGTGATCTCGCCTTCTCCAGGGCGTTGCGCTTGGCTACCGCCGTGTCGTAAGAGAGGTCAGATTGCTTTTTGAGTTCACCAATGTCCATGCCACAATTATACAGTAATTATGGTGGTAGATCAACCTGGTAAAATTATTATGACTGGGTGTTGCTGACCCCTGCGTTACTACTGATCCTGATGTCGGAGGCCAGTCCTTCGGCGCTGGTCGGGTAAAGTTCCAAGATCGCCAAGGTCATCCTCGGTGCCTCGTTGGGGTTGGCCGGCACACCTGACGTGTTGGGTGAGGTGTACGTGGTGTCCGCCGCTGGGTCCGTTGATACCATCCTCATTGTCAACACCGTGGCACTGGATGGTGCCGCGTCCAACTTGGCAGAGTACTCCACCGTGTTTGACGTGTAGCCCGAGTCATTGGACGTCAGTTTCAAAAGAGTGGTGTATGAGGTTGTCAAGTCATGGAATCCGTTGGCCAGACCGTTGGTTGTGGTAACTTCACCTGATCCTGACCTCGTGGTTGCGTGTGCTCCGATGTCCAGGTTGCCGGTAGCCGTCACCGTCAATGAGTTGAACACGTCGTCCTTCAAACCAGCTATGCCCGTTACACAACTTGGGTCCATTCTGACCTTGCCGCCAGCGTTGAAGTACGCCCTCATGGTGTTGTTGTCAGCGAATGTCACGGATCTCTCAATGGTCGATGAACTGTTCCATGTGGCTGAGTTGGTGCTGGTGCCCGCGGCCGTTCCTGCGTTGATGGCGGTTGCACTTGGTGATCCCGCCGCCACTGCCGCCGCTAAGTTGGCTAGGTCTGTGATCAGTGCGGCCTTGATCGCTATGGTGTCTCCAGCTGAAACTGATGTTGAAGTGATTATTACGTTGGTGTGGTTGGCTATGTTGTCCAGACCAGTGAATAAAGTGTTCCAGTTTGAGGCATTGATGGTGTTGCCCGCCGATACCGTTGAAATCGTTGCTTGGTTGAGTCCGTACTCGCCGTCGCCTGGGCCCGCGAAATGGTTGTACCCGTATGGACTTGAACTGTTGTTGACGAATGCGTTGTACTCGTCGTCTAGAATCGTGTCACCTGCTGTGTATGCCATAATCTTTCTATTTCACTCCTATCACGCACTCTGTCAGTGCCGTTTCTTCGTTATATTTATGCTTAATAAGCCTGCCCAGGGTGTTAAAAGCGGTGCATTCATCGAGATCAGCCACCCGGGCCTCGCCATTGCCCGCGGAAACCACGCGATCTCCCGCCTGTCCCGTGCCCTTGATTTTTACAAAAACACGCCCTTTGAGTGCTATCATGGGGTGTGAGTCGTTGTTGCCCGCCTGGGCGTTCATTAAAAATGCCGGTGATTCTGACACCACACCAAAAACAGCGTCGTCCAGTTCCTTCTCACACCTTGTGATTTCAGCGTGTCCGCCTAACTTCACAACTTCTCCCACTTCCAGTTGGCAGTCCGCTTCGTACCTCTCAGCAAGATCGGCGTACTGTGCCGCGGTTGATGTGGCGTGTACTATGTTGGCCCTGACGTCTACTAAGGTTGCGGCAGAAAGCTCGTCGTCGCCGCCTCCTGACTTGAATGCTGTCCAGGCCCCGCCCGCGTTGCCGTATATGGTGGTGCCGTCGTCGTTGAATGTCTCGTCCCAGACCCAGAATGTGTCCTGTTGGGTGGCCACTGACGTGCTCTCCCTCTTGACTTTGAGGCCAGTGTAGTTGGGCATGGCCGCCATGGTGGATAGATTCCTGTTCAATTCTATGATGTTGTCCTCCACAGATAGAGTGGTGGTGTTGACTATGGTCTGCGTGCCTTCCACAAACAGGTTGCCCACCGTGAGGTTCTCTATTCTACCATCGGCGCCACTGATGCGCAGTGCCTCTTTGGTGGTACCTCCGTCGTTGACTGTGAAAATTATATCTTTGTCCTGTGTGGTTTGTGCTATGGTGAAATCGTCACTTGATAGAGTCATTGTCACGTCATTACTGCCACCTATCCTTAAACCATTGTCACTTTGTATCGATAGCCTCTCGGATGTAGTGTCCTCCACATCGGACCTCAGATAGTTGGCCGAGGCCACGCCTCCCAGTGCGTCTGAGTCAGTGGCCGTTCCCCTGAATTTTACAGACGCGACCGCTGATGAAAGTTGTATTCCCTGCGCCACAGTGGCAAATCCCGCCGTGATCAACGCCGCGGAAGTTGTGTCTGTGGAACTGGGCGTAAATGCCCTGTCGGACACCACACCAACCACAGAATCATTGGCCACCAGTTTAAGATATGATTGGTTGACCCCTGTGTTGTCTGGTGAAACTTCTGACACTACTTGTGTTACACCTGATCCTGCCACAGTTGTCGGTCCTATCAGCGTCCACGCCGATCCTGTGTAAACATAAAGTTGTGTGTTTGTTGTGTCGAACCACATGTCACCTTGTACTGAATTAGTAGGTTGTGTAGCGGAATTAGTGGTAGATCCAACCGGCTTCCATTTGGCTCCTGTGTAAACATTGATCTGGTTGTTGGTTTTGTCATACCACAACTGTCCCTGTTGCTTGTTGGTGGGTGCTGATGTGTTGTTGAAATTCTCTAGGAGTTTGATAAGGTTCTCGTTCAGTTTCTCACCGAACCCAGCATAACCCTTACCTATCAGTGTGAGGTCAGTTGTGGCTATGTCTATGGTTCCATCCGCAAGGGTGACCAACAAGGTTCCGAATGTGTTGTTCAGTTTGTATGCCATTACTAATTGTTAGACGCGTTGTCTCTGACTTCTGTCAAGAAACTTACATCTCCCACTAATTTTATAAGAATCTCCGCCAGTTCCGGGTTGAGCATTTGGTCGATCTTGGCTTCTTCTTCTGCCGTCCACACTGATGCGTAGTTCTCATTGATGTAATCTGCCACTTGTTGCTTTGTTGGTGTTGCCATTTGAATGTACTCCTTGTGCTTATTTATTATGTTTTTTGATCTGTTCATCATCGGATATCCAGGTCAAATCCATGGCATAACTCCCATCTAAATCGCGCAGAAAGGTTTTAACATCTGACTCTGCGAGCATCATTTGGTGGTATTTCTGGTATCTTTTATGGAGTGCCTGCTCCTTGGTAGCGGTGTACACCAACTTAATGCCCCTGTCTTTGGCCAACTGCATGATACTGTCTATGCATGCCTTCAGTGCCCTGTGAACCACTCGCTGATCTGCTTTTTTATCAGTGACTATCCATTCCATGAAACCGAACTGTGTGCCCTCACCGATGTACAATCCGCCAGCGCACACGGGTGTTCCTTCTTCTTCCACCATGATGCCGTCAGGTGGCAGGCATTCCTTTGGTACCACACCGAACTCCCAGTCATTCCACCACCGCACTAGTGTGTCGTAATCCTTGTCTCTGTCCCAATTCCTAACCTGCATTCTTCTGTATCACAATCCTGTTTATGTTGAAAGTGGATTCAAAGCAGTAACTTACCGCCTGCGCAACTTCCCCAGCACTGAGCTTAGGCAGTGTTGTCCAAAGACCCTTGGTCATTTCCGTGTCCACTACGTCTGGACAAACGTCATACACCGACATGGCCCTAGGCAATAGATCCTCCTGTAGTTCTCTGATGTATCCTATCAGCTCTTCCTTGTCTGCACAGTACTGTTGATAATCCTTATCAAATAAATCCTCATCTCTGCCCTCTGGCGTGCCTGACGTGCTTGTTATCACGGCAATTTTTTTCTTGTAATCGTGATATCTGCCATACATGTTCTTCAACAAATTCATCTGGCTCCTGCCTGCGTAGGCATTGATCACTACGAGGGCACAATTCTTTACAGCATCCACTATTTTTTCCTGCTCAGTGGTAATGTCATAGCCATTGGACCTACTCATTCCAATCACTTCGTAGCCTCTGCCTCTGTAAAGATCCGCTATGGCCAGTCCTATGCCTCGGGTGTGTCCTACTATTGCTATGCTATTTGTTTTTCCTTGATTCATACACGTCCACTAAATTCTCCAACCCCTCGAAACACTCCGAGTAGTGCTGGTAATATTTGTCAAAACTTTCTTTAGTGTACTGGGATTCTTTCCAAAAGTCAATGAGAAGTGTGGTCCTCTCTCCGGGATTGTGGTTGAATCCGTTGTGTAACTGCAGGCCTGGCTGGAAAACGTATGCCTCACCGGTTTTCCAGGTCATCAGTTCTTGTTTTCCGGTCTCGAGATTCTTAACCCACATGCCGCTCTGGTCTCCCCCGCCATCGTCCAGGCACATCTGGTATCTCCATCCGCCCTCGTTGTCGGTATGGTTGCCGATCTTGGTGTTGGGACCAACGGTCATTATGGCCACGTTGGTCTTGTATGGGAATTTCCTCAGTATGGAGTACAGCATGGGATAGTCGTTGAACGACTGTCCCTCGTGATCACCAGACTGTATGCCCAGCGCACGCCATTCGCCACTGACGTAGTCTCCGGACCTGTCATCGAAGTCCTCTGGCAGTCCCCTCACGCTGTCAGAGAAGTCCTCTGGATCCAGGAATGTCTTGTTGGGCTGAGAGTCGAACTCGTGTTTTATGTCTTGCCAGTGTTTGTCCAGTTGTCGGAAGCATTCGCCCTGTTGGCCGTGGTAGAAACTAGTATCAAGCATTCAGTATATTAACATTTTTACCATGAATCTGTCTATCATGATCTCGCCAATTACCGAATATTCCCTCGCCGTGGTTGATAAGTTCCTGTTGTTCGCTCAGTTCGAAGTAGTCTGTGAATTCCGTGCCATCTATGATAATTCTTCTGTGCTCTGATCCAAACACGTATACTATGTGTTCGTCATCGCCCAGTGCGACACCATGCTGACTGTCCTCCACACGTGTCCATTTACCGTCTTCTTTGACCATGTGCGTGCCTGCGACTTTTATTCCCTTGTAGTCATACAGGTTGTCTATGAGGAACTTACCTGTGGCGAACACGAATCCTCCCACTGCTACCTCATCCTTTATGTCCACCTGTTCCACAGGTTTCTGTGTGCCGTCCGCCATGGTGATCATTGTTCCCGCTATGAAACAGCCACCTCCACCAGATCCCGGTGTGCCTGAACTTGAACTTCCTGATGCATCGCCAAACCCTGCCGCCGTTGATATGAAATTGACTCCCGAGTTGAACATTGCCTTCCATACGCCGCCAACTTTGTAGTATGCCGCTGTGATGCTCTTCCAAGAACCCGCGACCTTGGTGTACATGTCACTGATGCTCTTCCATGTGCCTGAAACCTTGTAGTTGGCCTGCACACCTATGTTGAATACCACTACTGCCTTGCCGTTCGCTCCAGTTCGGCTTGGTCCTCCACCCCTAGCAACCCCTGAACTGTAGTACTGTGACCCTGTTCCGCCTGGTGTGACACCGGATCCGTTTGATTGTGTGCCTCCGGCCGCATTGTTTGATCCCGAACGTCCACCGGTACCTCCTGCGTCGCCTGAACCACCGTTTCCTCCTCGGCCACCATCGACACCGCCACCACCGGCTCCACCACCGCCACCGTCTCCGGTGTGGTTGGCCCCGTTCTCTCCCAGTGTTCCTGGTGAGCGAGATGTGGCTGAATTTGTGTTTATTCCTGCCGTGCCATTTGATACCTTACCTGCTCCCGCACCACCTCCGCCGCCTCCTGCGACGGCTATGTCAGTTCCGTTGATCCTGACTAAGGTGGCTCCTCCGCCACCACCGCCTGACCCTGAATATGGTATAGGACCTGCGTTACCACCACGTCCTCCGGAGTATCCTGTCTTGCTCTTGCCGTTCCTTCCTCCCGAAGCCCCGCCTCCTGACGATCCTCCAGCTCCACCACCTCCCACCGCAACTTCCATGGTGGTGCCTATCTGTGCTGATGATATTGAAATTCCTGTTGACGACACATAATGGCCTGCCGCACCTGTGCCTCCAGGTCCCCCCGCGTCTGATCCACCGCCTCCGCCTGCACCTCCCCAGAGATGAACGTCTATGGATGTCGTACCGGCTGGTATCGTGGCTTGCTGTAGTGTTCCTTTGTAGTTGAATGTCTTGACGACTGTGGCCATGGGATTACGCCTCCCTTACGAACCAGAAGTCCCCGTCACTGCCATCACCTGAGGTTGGTGCAACAGTTGATACAGTCTTCTCTGAGCCACCCCATTGGTCACCAAACGTGGCCACCTGTCCGATCGTTGGGACAGCCACGCTCGCAGTGTCTGATGTTGTTATTGCTGATCCGACCGCGGCCAAGTTGATGTTTGTGACTGTGACTAATCCTGCCGCTGTTGTCTTTAAAACTTTTTCCTTTGATGCGTTACCATCCGCCACAGCGTCTGACAGTCTAATAACCTGTGAATATGTCCCACCTTCTCCTGCCGCCCAGTAGTTCTCTGAAACATCGTAGAACATCCTAGCATCACCTGAGTCTGACGTCTCAACGATCAAACCAGAATCTGTCTCGCTGTTTCCAGAGTTTACCTTTATGAACGCGTCATCATAGGTTGAAATGTTACTTACGGTACTGTTGTATTCGCCTGATATGTTTAGATTACCAGTGATTGTTACATCACCTGTCAATGCTATGTTTCCAGACGCTCCTGTGAATGATAGTGGAGTTTTCGTCACACCGCCGTCGTTGATGGTGAAACTTAGGTCCTTGTCCTGTGAAGTCTGTGCTATGGTGACATTATTGCTTGAAACCGATATTGTTAGTTCTTGCGCATCACCTATAGTAACACCTGCGTCCGCGTCAACGGTTATTCCGCCTGTGGTTGTGTCCGCGGCGTCCGTCCTTAGGAAGTTGCCGCCCGCTATAAGTGATGCTGATGAATTTGTTGTTGAACTAACGTCTACGAAAGCGGCCTGGGTGTTGGTTCCCTCGAACACTGCGCCCAGTGTAGAATTCAGTGTGATACCGGCTTTGATCTCTGCGAAACCCGTTTGGGACGCCGACGGTGTGAAAGTCTCCTTGGATAATATCGCCACCCGGGTGTTGCCCACGTACATGGAACTAACAACCTTGTTTCCGCCCGCGCTGGCCAGTGTCTCAATGCTCCATCCTGAGAGGGTCTGTCCTGATGTGTATACTGGACCGACCAGTTGCCATGCCGTACCCGTGTAGGCATAGACTTGGTCATCGTCTGTGTCCAACCAAAGATCTCCCGTTGATGGTGATGTAGGCTGTGCTGAACTGGCTTTTGCGCCACCGGTTGGTTTGAAACTGGATCCATCGTACACCTTGATCTGATTAGTGTTGGTGTCAAACCACAACTCACCCCTCAGAGGTGCGGCCGGTGCCGATGTTGATGCGGCGTTCTCTAACAGTTTGACGAGGTTCTCGTTGAGTCCCTCACCAAATCCCGAATATGATTTTCCAAACAACTGCAACGAAGTGGTGTTGTCCACCGTTCCGTCTGTGATCGTTGTCACTACTGTTCCGTCTGTTTTGTTGATTGTGTACGCCATTTGCTTATATTTAGCACCTTCCCACTACAATATTAATAGTGCCTATTTCCTCAGAATCATAATCCTCAAGCGCTTTTCCTATCACTTCCCCTACCTGCGGATCATGTGTTTTCTTGGCCACGCCATTGTGTGTAGGATGTGATGACAACATGTCACCCTTGTTGATGTGTCCCACCACCTTACACTTGACCTTGCCCAATAAAGCCACTGGTAATCCAATAGATTCTGAATTCATTAGGTAGGCCGGATTTTCACTAATCACTCCAGCCACCCTGATGTCATTGCCTTCTTTTGATATCGTGATTTCCCTGTCTCCTCCAAAGATCACCACCGTGCCCACTTCGTAGTCAGCATCTGATTCGTATACCTCTGCCAAGTCAGCGTACTGTGCCGATGTGGCCTTGGCGTACACCGTGTTGTATTTCTTACTGCTTGATCCGATGTCATAGGTTGTCGTTGTGTCCGGCACTATGGCCTGTGAAGTCAATGTGCCATTCATTGTGAGTGTGCCCATGGTGTTGGCGCCTGTGCTGGTCAAGTTACCTGTGACGTTTCCTGTGACACTGGTCTCCAATGACGTGGATTTGATTGTGCCGATCACTTCTAATTTTGCTGTTGGCGTGGTTGTGCCTATTCCTACCCTGGAGGTCGAACCATCAATGGTCATCACGGTGGTGGTTGAGCCACCGTCGTTTACCTTGAATGTTATGTCTGTGTCCTGCACAACGTTAGAGATAACCGCTCCCGTTGAGTCAACAGTCAAGGTAAGGTCACTGTCGCTACCTATGATCAGTCCGGAATCGTTTACTATGCCCAGTGTTCCTGATGTTGTGTCATTTGCGTTGGACCTCAGGTAGTTGGCCGCGGCCACTCCCCCCAGTTGATCAGCGTCATCCGCCGTGCCTTGGAATTTAAGATCAGAAATCGCAGTGGAGAGTGTGATACCTTTCTTTACCGTGGCGAATCCTGATATGCTGGTTTTGGGTGTAAATGTGTCTTCTGATATGATTGCTATTAGGTTACCGTCATTGAACAGTTTGGTGATGTTCTGAGATGTGTCTGTTGAATCAAGTATGGTGTCGAAAGTGAATCCGTTAGTGGTCCCCGTGGAACTTGGTGGGCCCACCAATATAGAACTGGTGCCATTGTAGAAATATAGTTGGCCTGTGTCTGAGTCTATCCAGAGATCTCCTTGTGTCAAGGCGCTTGGAGCGTCCGACTGATAAGGCACATTTCCGCCTGAAGGCACGAATGCCGAACCTGAATAGACTTTCAATCTGTTCGCGTCGCTGTCATACCAAAGTTGTCCTTGTATCGGTTTACTTGGTGCGGTCGTGTTTGCGAAATTCTCTAACAGGTGTAGGAAATTCTCTGCTATCAATTCGCCATATCCCGCATATCCTTTTCCAATGAAACTGAGGTCGGTCTGGGTGTTGACTACACCGTCCTGCACAGTGTATTGATTTGGTGATGCTGAACTGTTTGTCTTGTTAACTGTGTACGCCATTAGTATCCTGTGTTAGCACCCGAAGTTGTTCCGCTGACTGTGTTTGATGTTGACAGTGCTGTAGAACTTGTTTCAGTGAAGGTTGTTAAACTCTGTATTCTCAATGTGTAATCTATCTGGATCAACCTGTTCAGTGATTTCTGTACCGGGTGGAATATTACGTGTGTCAGTAACTTGTTGGTCGAGCCATTCTCTGTGCCCTCCCAACTCTTCAAACCCAATTCATCAAAAACGTAGTCACCGTTGAAGTTGGTTGTATTATCGAAAGCGGCCTGTCCTGTGGGTTCACCATAATCCAAGGTGCAGGTGCACACTATGTCGGTGTACTTGTTGCCCGCCGTGTGTCGAACTTCCATCTTGTTTCTGGTTGTGTCTTTATTGGTCGCCGAATTGTCATCGATCACTTTGTAATATGTCTGATTGTATAAGGTTGCGTTGGTGCCTGTGGAATTTGGAGTAAGGTACGTAATTACACCTGTTGGGTCAACAGAAGTACCACCATTTCCGAACGCCATCTCGTGTACGAATCCTGTGGTCTTGTTGGCCAGTGAGTTGGCCAGGGCCTGTGACATGTTCTCATAGTGTATGGCGTTCCTCTTGTCCACTATCACCTCGCCCGTCTCTGGGTCGAAGATCTTGATGTGTCCGGTCATCATCACACCCGTGTTGTCCTGTGGCTTCTTTTGTTCCTGCTTTTTAGATTCTTGTGATTTGTCTTGCTGTGTCATCTAGTGTATTTATTC
>Ga0222719_10003814_pt1 | contig 13318 bp, 16 predicted proteins | sample C33_34DmetaG_FD_165039 | JGI IMG/M metagenome (GOLD analysis project Ga0222719, IMG submission 165039) | Estuarine water microbial communities from San Francisco Bay, California, United States - C33_34D | ecosystem: Environmental > Aquatic > Marine > Unclassified | place: USA: California...
TCTTGAAAACTGCTTCCATATATTTTAGTTGATGAATATACATGACATTTTATTAATGGATTTTTTACTAATTGCATTGCCCCTAACAATACTGATAAACCTCTCCAAGGAGTTGAGGTATAAACTAAATTTATAGGATCTCCTTGTTTATATTCTTTTATAGTACTAGGAAATTTTTCTATTGCATTTTTAATGACTACACATTTGTTAGCTGGAATTTTAAAAGCCATTCTATATTTTTCAACACACCAATGACTATTAAAAACATACCAATCATATTTATTATGATTTGTTTTTTCCTTAAACCAAGGAGCTACATTGGGTTGATCGTAAGAATTTTGTACCCAAAGAATATTTATCTTAGTTTTAGATAATTCATGTTTTTCAGGAACAGATGTTGTTATCTGAAAATTATTTAATAATTCACTATCTACATGTTTACACAGTGAGTTATACTGTATTTCAGTTCCACCAATGGGATTCATAAATTATTTTTTTATAGTATCACCTTTGGTATGTAAAGAGGCAACTGTAATTTCTAAGTCCTGTCTAAAATCATCAGCAGTTGTTTCTGTATTAGGATCAGCTACATCTGCATCAAATGCTGCTTTATCAGCATAGACAATTCCTGTTCTTTTATTTTTTACAATCTCTTTAGCAATTGCTGGTATTCTTGGTAAATCACTCATTATACTCTTCCTTGTTTATTATACTTCTTATAGTCTCTTTTTTCACTTTTGTTAAGACTTTTTTTATGACGACCTGGTCTTTTTTTAGGCTTTGGTCTTGGTACAAAATGTGTAAATTTTTGTTTAGCCATTTTGATCTTCTCTAGATATTTCTAATATTGAACATACTGCAGTTATGTTAGTAGTATCATTTGTCTCTAAAGTCAATGAGTCACTCTCTTCTAATATAATTGGCCCCTTTGCTATATTACAAATAGTAGGGCCAGATATATTTGCGTAAGCAATTAAGTTTGAAGTATTAGAATCTGAACTGTCATTAATTTTAGCTTGTACTATTTTACTTCCACCTTGATTAGTAATCTGTATATTTTGAATAATACCTCTTCCATTTACAGGTGCTGTATATACCGTGACAGCATTAGTAGTAGTTCCTGTAAAGAATGCATTTTTATATATATTTGCCATTATGTTAAATCAACCCATTTTAAAGTGCCACAAATATCATCGCCATTACTAGCTGCTTTTGCACATAGTGTTAATGTATCAGATACTCCTGCAATTGTCTGCCCTAATTGATATTCAAAATTAAAACCATCTTGTTGAAACTGTAAATTATTTGCACCTTTACCAGATAGATAAGCTTGTCCAACAATTGTTCCTCCTGTAATTGTGGTTGTTCCTGTTAAATCATATTCTACATTATCGGAATAACTGGTATATGAAAATGCTGTACTTGGTGTAGCATTGAGTCTTAATTCTATTTGAAAATCAGAGTTAGAAATAGCTGATGCTGCGATATCTATTGGAACTATAACTGCATAAGGTCTTGATGATTTTAATCTTATTGTTGCTAAATTATAATACGTTCCAGCTGTTGTTAAATTAACACCTCCAAGAGATGCTGTTCCTATTGATTGTCTAAGTCCTCCAGGAGCATATCCTCCTTCAATCATTGTAGTTGAACAAACTTGTTCTAATACTGCTGCTCCAGAAATAGTGCCAGTTGTTTCTATTTCATATCTAATTGGTAAGTTAGCCGTTTGCATATAAACAGTTGTTAAATTGTTAGCATTGTAAAATGTATGTGCAGTTATAAATTTACCATCTATTACAAAACCAACTCTTACAGCTCCCATTCCTAACCATTCAAAATCCATAAATAATATAGAAGCTTTGTCTACACTTAAATTATACCCTGATGCACCAGTGCCATCTAACTTATCTCCATTCCAAGAGGATTGAGATATTTCAGTATCGACTGCAGATCCAGTTACATAAGTACGTCTAACTATTTTTAATGTTGTACCATCTGCCATAAAAAATATTCCATTGTTAGCATCAAACATTCCAACCTTTTGTTTAAGATCAGCTTCTGGAGTTGCCATTACAAATGTATTTAAATTTAACAATGATTTACCTGGTTGATAAGTCATTACTCTTTTTGATTGTCTAATAACTTTATCCCCACTAGCTGTGGTTACATTTAAATTAACTGTCGATTTATTTGCTGTGTAAGTAACTGTTCCCGATCCTGTTAAATCCTCATCAAAGAGATTATTCTTTGACATTATATTAGCACTATCGAATATTGTTAGAGGATTTGAAGTTCTTAGTCTACCAAAAGCATCATAGGCATTGGATCCATCTCCACCACTAATTACAGTTGGTTCAACGTTAACGTTGTTACATCCTTGAGACATTAGCAACCGTACCTTGTATTAAACCAAGTAAATCTTTCTACTTCTTGTTTTAGCTCTTCTTGAAAAGCGAAGTTTAATTGGTTTTTTAATGTTTCTAAAGATGCTGTTAATTGTCTTTGATTACTAACATCGTATTGTTCTTTAGGTTCTGGTATTTGTACTGTAATTTTTGCCATTATCTTCTACCATCGGGTTGAAAGTCAAATCTAAATAAACCTAATCTCCAGTTTTCATCAGTCGAATCATTTTCAATTTTAATTGCTGCTAGTCTTGCTCTAGCTCTAGTATCTATTTTTTCTGTAGAGCTTGTTATTGTAAATGGCCCTAACGGTGAACTAGTTTGTGTGTCAGATGGGTAATCCCTTAGTTGCATCGTTACTTTAGCATTACCTTGTAAGATTTTAAAATCTGGAACAAACCTTCTTATTTTTATAAAAAATTCTCCTTCTCCGCCTGTGTCCAAATCAAAGTCTCCAGATTCAATAAATGCTGAAATAGCTGTTTTATTTCCATTAGCATCTACTTCATTTACACCTGTTTCGTGTTCATAGTAAGTAGACTTACCTTGTGATGAACTAATACCATTTACAGTTGGAAAATTAGGTGTACTGTTTTGTGTAAACTTAGTTGCATAAGGTTTGTCAAATACAGCTTGATCTGCATAAGAACTTCTTGCTAATGTTCCTGTAACCCAAGTTTGTTCTAAATAATTATATACTACCATTCGATTATTAAAAGTACTTGAGGCATCTGGATAAAACCATGTTATTTCATTAAATAAACTATTGTGAGATGCATACACTTGTTGACCTGCATTAAAATTTAAACCTGGATTAGTTCCTGTTGTTTTAAATACAAAATCTTCTACAGGACATGGCATTCTTTTTACAGAACCATCATAGACAAAAAATCCACCTTCATCAGACATCCAATATACCGTTGTATCCACAAATACCATAGAGTTCTGTCCAATAACACCACAGTTTGATCCTACCTGTCTAATTGAAAACGTAAAAGGAGGCCCTACAAATTGTATGACATAAGCAGAAGTATCTGTTCCAATAAAAGTATAATCTTTACCTTGCACCGCTGATCTTATTTCTGAACCAGAATCAAGTTGAAAAGTCCCTGCTGTATTCACTGAAGTAGGTTGATAATCTGTTCTGTCCTCTTGATCAGAAAATCTTATAAACATTTTATTTTGTGTGTTTGGAGATCCAATTGTAGTTTCAGTTCCTAAATGAAATAAATGTCGATCTCTATCAGATACTATAGTCATTACAGATGCGGTAGGATTGTTTGCAATACTTGTTGCTCTTGTAGAAAGAGCAGCACCACTTAAAGATATAGGAGACCATTCAAACGACCTACCATTGTGTACCGTTGCAATTAATATCTGACCATAATTATCTAAAGACCATATTCCAGGATTAATAGTTGTGTTAGTAGTTGTTCGAGCAGTTCCCCATGTCGAAGCTCCCCATAAACCCGCACCCCAGCCATATCCTCCTGTTTGAACTAAAGGGCCAACTTTAATGTAGGGTAGTGGATCTAAAGTGCCGTCATTCGTGGCTCCTGTCCCTGTTTCAGCTGTTGGCATTTGAATTGTAAATGTTAAAGTAGTTGGTGTTGTTTTTACTTCAAATAACACATCATCAAAATCAGTTGCTGTGTAATCTGTATCAGGTGAAGTAAATGATCCTGCGTTTTCAAAAGTAATTATATCTCCAATTTCTAAATTATGAGCCCCAGTTGTTGTAATAGTAACTGTTGTAGATCCATTTGTAGTTGTAATATCTGCACCTGTTTGTTGTCGGTCAGGGTCTATCGGTGTAATATCATAAAAATTTCCAGAATAATAAACATATAAACATCTATTTGTTCCAATAGCAGCATATTTTCTACCATCTAAATCAGCCCATGTATGTTGTGCTCTTGCAACTCCTATTAATTCAGAAGAAGTTTCCTGTACCCAACCTCCTATTTTTTCAGGTTGACCGTATCTAAATCTTACATTATCCCCATCAACCCAATTATTTTCATTTTGAGTATCGGTCAGTTGTTTATTAAATCCAGGTCTAAAAGGTATTTTTGTTAAAGCCATACTGCTATTTTATAATACAAAACCGACTTAGTCTAGAAGACTTTATTTTCCTTGACTTATGTAATTTTTCTTTTATCTAATTTGTAAAGAAACATGAAATTTGATTTTTGGACATGGAACAACGTTTTTTCACAAAATGAAGTAAAAAAACTAAATAAATTTATAGAAAAAAACTTAGATAAAAAAGAAACTCAAGAACATGGTGCTAGAGATATAGCAGGTCATAATCATAAACAACTTAAAACAAGTTGGATATTTTATCACAAACTTGAACATTATTTGAAAGACGTTATACCTAATGCTTTATCTGTAAATCATCATTATTTTGGTTTTGATTTATATCCTTTATTAAAAAATGATTACTTGAATTACAACATTTATGATCCTTTGAAAGAAGATAATTATGATTGGCATATAGATGGATCAAAATCTGATCTTTATGATTTGAAATTAACAATATTAATTAACTTATCAGAAAAAAAATATAAAGGTGGAGAATTTTTAATATTTAATCAATGTCCATTTATAGTAGATTCTTTTTCAAAAGCAGGAGATGTAATTATGTTTCCATCTTTTTTAAATCATAAAGTAAATCCTGTCAAAAATAACAAAAGAAAATCTTTATCTATTTTTTTAAAAGGGCCAAAATTTAAATAATGAATATTTTAGGAATTCAGTTAGGGCATCTTAGCTCTGTTACCTTATATAAGGAGGGTAAGTTAGTATACTACAATCAAGAAGAAAGGTTATCTAAGATAAAAAAAGATAATTCTATCCCTATAATGTGTTTTCAACAATTAAAAAACTACGTATCTCACATTGATATTGCTTTTATTACTGGGTACAACCCATGTGAGATTTCAAGTCAGATATATTCTTTATTAAAGAAATTTAATGTTTGTGACAAAGAATTTGGTACTTATTTTTTATTTAAAAGTCATCATTTAATGCATGCTGCTAAAGCTTATTTTAGCTCTGGTTTCAAAGATGCTTTAATATTTGTTGTTGATGGAAGAGGTTCCTCGTACAATTTATCTGACGGATCAATAGGGTATGAAACAGAAAGCGTTTATACTTTAGACTACCCAAATGATTTCAATGCTATTTTTAAAAAAGTATATACCAGGCAAGAAGAAATTAAAAATTTAAAAGTAAATCCTGATTTTGAATCTCCTCTTGCTTACAAAATAAAAAATGTAAGTATTACTAAAGACACTATTTTTAAAGTAAGTAACCAACATGTCTTAGGTCAATTTTATTCTGCTATTTCAAAAACAATTGGTTTTGATAATGAAGAAGGTAAGTTAATGGGTTTAAGTGCTTATGGAAAATCAAATCCTGCTATAAAACATTATTTAAACCAAAAAAACATTATAAACCCAAATAATTTAATTTTAAAAAATCATAATTTAATACCTTTAAAAGAAGATTTAAGTTATGAAACACAATTAAAATTTGAAAAAGAATATTTAAATTTTATGAAACCTTTTGTAAAAAAATATAGTAAATATAAAAACATTATATTAACAGGAGGGACAGGATTAAATATATTAAATAATAGAAAAGTAAAAGATTATTTTAAAAATCACAATGTTTATGTAGATCCTATGTGCGGCGATGAAGGTAATAGTATTGCAACCTGCCAACATTATTTATACGCAAATAAAAAAGATTCATCTTTCGATAAAGTAAATTCTTTATACTTAGGGCCAAGTTACTCTTTAGATAAAAATGTAAAATTTAAAAACTCGGATGAAAAAAAAGTAGTGGATCTTTTATTACGAAAAAACATTGTAGCTTTGTATCAAGATAAAGCAGAAGCTGGCCCCAGAGCATTAGGTAATCGAAGTTTATTAATGGATCCAAGAATACCAAATGGAAAATTTATAATGAATGAATTAAAAGGTAGAGAACAATTTAGACCTTTAGCTTGTTGTGTTTTAGAGGAATATGCTAAACATTGGTTTGATTTAGATTATTCTCCTTATATGATGTACTCTGCCTATGCAATAAATAAAACTAAAGAAAAAGTTTATTCGATTGTTCACGAAGATAATAGTTGTCGAATTCAAACTATTAATAAGAAACAGAATCCTATTCTTTATAAAATATTAAAACTGTTTTATAATAAAACTAAAGTTCCAATACTAATGAACACTTCTTTTAATTTAAAAGGTCAACCTATTGTTGAAACACCAACCGATGCTATTAATACTATAAAAAAATCAAAATTAAAATATTTATATTTTAGTAAAGAAAAAAAATTGTATGAAGATAATTAATTTTAAAAGTCCTCCTAAAAATAACTGGTTTGCACCAGAATGGAATTACTATGTTTTTGAATCTAAATTAGAAAAAATAAACTTTAAAAAACTTTCAACATATTTATTAAAAAAAGAAAAAGATTTATTAAAATTACCAAACACTATAAAACAAAATAAATATTCAGATGGTTACACAGGGTTAGGTAAAAATAGTACGACATCTAGATATGATAAATATAATGTTTTAAAATGGGACAATAAAGAAATTAATTTAATTAAAAAACAAATAATAAGTTTTCATAATTCTATTTTAAAAAAATTTAACTTTCAACCAGTAGAAGCTTTATATGCTCAATGTTGGGTTAACATCATGAGGAAAGGTCAATCTATTAAACCTCATCTTCATTCTGTTAGTCCTAATTGTTATTTTGGAGGGCATATTTGTGTTCAATCTGAGGACACATCGACTTATTATATTAATCCAATAAATCAAATCTCTGATCCAGAAACTTTTAAAAGTAAAAATGAAATAGGTAAAATTACAATTTTTCAAAATAATATGCCTCACTACACAGATACACATGTAAGTAATAAAGAAAGGATAACTATAGCTTTTGATTTATCTCTTATTAAACAAAGTGATAATGAAATTAAATTAATATAATTTATTTATTAATTAAAATGTTCCATTCAAAGTTATTTAATATTTCATCAAGGTAAATTATTTTTTCTTTTTTATTTTCAAGGCGTTGATGAAGTTCCTCTATATCAATTACAACCCATTGATCTTTAGTTTCAAAAACCATTTTTTCAGCTTTTGTTTTTAAGAAACCTTGTTTACCTAATTGATCGTCTTTTACTTTAGATATTGGCCTTAAATCAAATTTAAATTCTCTATTAGAATATTTTTTTAATATTCCTTTTACATCCCAAAGTTCAGTTCTTTTTTGAATGTGGGTTGCTTTTTCATAACTTATAAAATTATCTAAAAACTTCAATTTTTTTCTCTAAAAAAACCAGGCAAACCTAAATGAGGTCTTGTATCAAATATATTTTTATTTGCTCCTTTTGTTTTTATATTATTATAATGTAAAAATATTTGAGCACATTCTTTACCTTCAAGCTCATCTCTCCAATGTTCTAAAATATTACCTTTGTATATTAACATATCTCCTGGTGATAAATTAATTTCTTTGCCTTTTGATTTAGTTAATTTTTTTGTTGGTTTAGGATTAAAATAAAAAGGCCAGATAGATCCACCTAAATGTATTGTTGTAGATATTTCACAACTAAATCTGTCGATGTGTCTTTGTAAAACATCTCCTTTCATATAAATTCTTCCATAAGCGTAATTAACGTTTAGTTTAGTATTTGTTTTCTTTTCTACTAAATTTTTTAATTGAGCCAAAACTACTTCAAATGCTATATCTCCATAAACTGAATAGGTGTTAGGAACTTGATTATCATTCCAGGTACCCATAAAATTTGATTCCATTGGTAAATAATTTTTAGTATAAAGAGTAAAAGCTACTTGTCTTTTTAAATAAAAATAATTAAATAAAAATTCACTTAATTCTTTTGAAATTGCATTTTTTACAACACAATAATTATTTTTTTTAAAAGTTGTCATTTAAAGTCTGGGCCTGTTATCCATGCAACTAAAGAATATCTGTTTCCTTTTGTTACAGGAGTAACACGATGTAATGTAAAACTTGGAAACAAACATAAAGTGCCTTGTTTTTTAGTAAATTTATAAGGTGTAGTTCCTTCATATAATTCTAAATCACCACCTTCATATTTAGAGGGATCTGAAAGTTGAATACTTAAAGATAGTTTTCTAGTAATCATAGATAAAGATTTATCTACATGGCTATCATAGTGTCCTGTAGGAGCTTTATAATGTGTAAATTGTAATCCTTCAGCAAAACCTTGAATATCAAAATTAAAATATTTTTTATTTAATGTAGTAACACCGTCTGTTAATTTCCTATAAAGGAAGTGTGTTTTTTCATCAGGATAAATCCAACTTATTTCGCTTTTTCTATATTTTAAATTAGTTTTTCTTTTGTCTATACCTTGTCCAATTTTTGCTACTTCTTTTTTATTTTTTTTACCAACTTCTATTACTTGTTCACATTCTTCTTTAGTTAAAAAATCTTCTATAAATGCGTAGCTACAAACTTGATCAACTTTAAATGACCAATATGTATTATGTCCAACCATAGATGAACTTATATATTAATTTAAGTAAATGTAAATATTTATAATAGATCCCATGTGGAAGTTGTTTCATTCCATACATGAGTCGCTTCTTGATCTACTTCTTTAAACCCTAGCCATCTAGCATTTTCATCTTCAAAATAAACATGCCAAGATTTTGTTTCACCGTTTTCTTGATACTCCAAAACAGTAGGTACATCAACTGTAGGTTTCCATGTTCCATAGGTATAATCAACAACATAATTAACACCTGGTCTACTTCCTATAAACATATCTTTTTCTTCATCATATGTACCATCTACTTCTGCAAAGTTCATTCTGAGTGGCGTACCACCTAATTCATGGACTCCTAATTTTGTATTATATGAAGTTTGAACCCATTTTGCGTTTGGTTCATTATATAGGTTTCTTAAAAATTGAATTCCTAAATTTTCTTGTTCAATACCATTTTCGTCAGTAATAACATCATTCTTCACAGCAACAACTGCTGTTACTACATTATTCTCATCTAATTTTGCAAAGCTAGCCATATTATCCAGTGTAAGTCCCCGACCCAGTAAAAGTTAAAATTGTATCAGATCCGTCTGTTTGAACAGTTGGAGATCCTGTTGTTGTACCAGTGTAATTCAAAGTAGGCATTCTTAAAATAACAGCACCTGATCCACCGTTACCTCCATTGCCAAGACCAGGGCCACCAGCACCACCGCCGCCACCGCCAGTGTTAGCTGTTCCTGCTTGACCAGGGCCAGAGCTACCTCCGTCTCCTCCGCCACCAGTTCCGCCTGGCTCTCCTGCATTTCCTCTACTTGGTGAACCACCACCACCGCCACCACCGCCTCTAAGAACGGGTGCACCTGTGATTGATGATGCTAAACCATTTCCACCATGTCCTTGACCAGGAGTGTTACCTAATTCTTTAGCACTTCCGCCACCACCAGTTTGTCCAGTAGGGCCACCACCAAGATTAGATCCTCCATTAAAACCTTCATTGGCTGTTCCAGTACCACCACTAGGGCCAAAGTTAGATCCTCCACCTCCAGAACTACCATCGTCATTAGCAGCGGGTAATGTAATATCAGATCCAATTCCTCCACCAGAAGAGGATACGTTTGTAATGTCAGATCCAGCTAAAGATGAAGTATTTCCTTTACCTCCCCCTGTACACCTTCCTGCAGGTTGACCTGTTCTACCAGCACCACCTTGTCCAATAGTAATTGTGTAAACAGTTTGAGGGTTAAAAGTTCTTGAAGATTGTGAACCCGATCCTCCACCTGATGTTTCAGAAGCATAAGAGTTTCTATATCCTCCTGCACCTGCTCCTCCGCCATCAGCAGAATTGGGTGAAGCTCCGCCACCGCCACCGCCACCTCCGATGACTAAGTAATCAACAGAATATGGTGTAGGTACAAAAGCACCTCTAAATTGACCAACAGAGATTTGTCCTGAAGATGGAATAGGCCCATTGGGAGCAACAACTCCTGCAGGAACGTTTGCTCCTCCAGAATAATACTCAGACATAGATATTGGATTAGATCCACCAAACTCTGTTTGTATATCGGACAATCCAACGTTTGTACTAGGTACAGCCATCTTATTTCTCCTTACTTAATTTATCTACTTTATCTGTTAATACTTTAACAGCTTCTATTAATAAACATGTTAGTCTATCATATTTTACAGCTTTGACACCATCTGGTCTTTGTGCAACTGCTTCTGGTAAAACTTTTTCAACTTCTTGAGCAATTACACCAACATCTTTTTTTCTAACAAAATACCCATCTTCACCACCTCTTTGATCTATATATTCTTTTTTCCAATCAAATAATACACCATTTAATTTTTTTAAAGACTCTATTGGATCAGGTATGTTTGTGATATTTTCTTTAAGTGCAACATCAGAGGAATAAAAAGCAGTAACATCATTAGTCGCTCTAATTTCTCCTGTAGTTCCTGAAGCAGCAGTTCCAACTCCAAATGAATCAAATTGTACGTCATTACCTGTTCCTAAACCTATTGAAGTTCTAGCTGTTGCTCCAGATTCAGCAACAAAAGTTGACCCATTTCCAACTATGAAATTTCCATTAGTAGTTGATAATCCTGCAATATTTGTAAGTTCAGCATTGTAAGCTTGAACGTCCGTTCCTATAGTTAAACCTGCTAATTGATTTGAAATTTCTACAACATTGGTTCCATCAGAATAGACTATAGCTGCATTTTTTTCTGTATTTCCAAATGTAAAGCCTGTTCCTGAAACAGTTTTAAATTGAACTGTAAAAGCTCCTGTTGTTCCATTTATCAAAGTATAAGTTTTTTCAATTGAGTTAGGAATTGTTACAATTTGATTACCTGTAATTGTTCCTGTAAATTTTATAACAGCATTTCTTGCATTAGATAAAGTAGCATCAGTCATAGCAAGAGCAGTTGTTTGAGCTCCACCTGCAATAGATACTTCTTGATATCCAGCAATTGCTTGTTGGACTAAATTTAAATTTGTGTTAGTTTTATCGCCCCATGTCCCAGAGTTTTCCCCTGTGACCATTAACTCTAAACCTAATTCTGAATAACTTGATGGCATATTTTTATTATATCCTTATTAAGCTGCTCTATCAACCTCAGTCCATACGTTGGTAACCCCAGTATTTATTTCATTCCAAGCTGTAACATTTACAGATCCTGTTGAAATAGTAGCTGATACTCCAGTAATTTCAGCACTTGCATCATCCGCTTCTGCTTGACCTACAGCAGTTGTTAATTCTACACCTGATACAGTATACGTTGAATTATGGTCTACGTCACCCACTGCGGTAGTTAATTCAATTCCTGTAACAGAAACGTTTCCTGTACCTGTTAAACTTACATCTCCTGCTGAAGAATTTAAATTAATTCCAGTTACAGCAACATCAGCATCTGCATCCGTGTCTTCGTTTCCAATAAAGGTATTTAAAGCAATTCCTGTTACATCTATTAAAGAATTAGGGGTTGCTACAACGGGTTCTATTTCTACTGATAGGCTTATTCCTGTAACATCAACTTCTACTAAAGCTCCAGCAAAAGCATCTCCAACAGCAGTTGAAGAAGACAGACCGTTTACAGGAACATTTGCATTACCTGAAGGTAGTTCATTACCTGTAAAAATATTTAACTCATCTCCATCAGGAATAATATTTGCATCTCCTGTAACATTTATTAAATTAGGAGATATAGTATCAGGACTTAAAGTTGCAAAAGGGGCTTCACCAAAAGCTGTTAATGTGTCCTGTGTTGAGGTAATATTTGAAACATTTAAATTTCCAGCAGAAGTAACTTCAACTGTAATATCTGAAAATGCATCTTCGTTTCCAGTTACAATATTTGCTTCTATTCCCGTAACAGAAACTACTACAAGAGAGAAAGCATTTGTTTGTCCTACGGAAGATGTTAAATCTATTCCAGATACAGAAACATCTGCATTAGCCTGTGCGATTGAATTTCCTTGTTGAGAAGTTAAAGCTATTCCACTTGGGTAAGCAATTACATCTGATGCTTCTGCACCAAAAGGTGTCTCTGAATATGCACTAACTCCTAGAGCCATAAATTAGGCTCCTTTTTTTAGTTCTTCTATTTCTTTTTTAAGTTCTTTTACAGATTCAATTAATACTGCACAAAGTCTTTCATATCGAACTGCTTTAGATCCATCTTCTCTTGTTGCTACAAGTTCAGGTAAAACTGCCTCTACATCTTGTGCAATTACTCCAACTTCTTTTTCATCTTTTAGATGTGTATTTTTTTCTAAAGCTTCTTTTGTCCAGTTGTAGTAAACACCATTTAATTTAGAAACTTTGTCTAAAGAATTATCAATGTTTACAATATTTTGTTTTAAATTTCTATCAGAGGTATGAAAAGCAGTAATATCTCCTGTCGCTGTGATAGCACCTGTTACTGCTAAAGTAGATCCATCAAATGTCATGTTTGCTTCTGCGTTCATACCATCAGTGCCAGTTGCAGTAACAACTCTGTTGTTTGAACCATTGGTCATGAAATCTGATACATCAACAGAAATAGAATCTGCAGCTACATCAATACCAGTTCCAGCACCAACTGCTAGTGATCCAGATGTTGTAACAGATCCTGTTAATCCATTCCCACCCGTAACTGAAGTTACCGTTCCAGTATTTGTAGTAAATCCAGAGTCATTGTTAAATCCTGAGATACTAATATTACCTTTTGTAAGTTTTTTTTGTGCGTTAACTGAATCAACAACACAGAAGAAATCTCCATCTGCATCTGAAGTAGAAGTTGCAAGTTCTGATAAGTCAACATTAACTGCATCTGCAGTTACATCAATTAAAGTTCCTGCTCCTA
>Ga0222719_10003815_pt1 | contig 13316 bp, 19 predicted proteins | sample C33_34DmetaG_FD_165039 | JGI IMG/M metagenome (GOLD analysis project Ga0222719, IMG submission 165039) | Estuarine water microbial communities from San Francisco Bay, California, United States - C33_34D | ecosystem: Environmental > Aquatic > Marine > Unclassified | place: USA: California...
TTGGTCGGCAAACAAGCGGGAAGGGCCGTTGTAGCAATGGCGATCATCCCTGCCATCGTGGCATCAGTACTTGTACCGTTGGCACTGGGTGACCCACACGCATACAGGGTGGGATTCGCATCAGGTACGGCATACGCGATCGGTACCATGCTTGACGTGTACGTTTTCCAAGCGATCAGAGAAAAATCTGACAATTGGTGGGCGGCACCGGCAATCTCAACCATCGCGGCAAACATAATTGATACGTATTCATTCTTTTATGTAGCGTTCGCAGGATCATTAGATGCTGAGGGCAACCTAAGTTGGATTGGTGCTAACTGGCACGTGGTTGCTCAGAACAACACCTTGACCAAGATTGTAGTTGGTCTAATAGTCTTCTTACCAGCATATGGTATACTATTAAACAGACTGCAAGTCATAGGCAAGAAGAAAAAATAGTTTATGGGGGCTTCCAATGCCCCCTTAAATAAAAAAATGGACAAGTACATTATAATCACCCCAGACGGCGTAGGATCAACAATATTACAGAGAACACTCACAGTAGGATTGAACCTCCAGGGTCATTACACAATAAACACACACGAACTTGTAAACGGAATCAAAATAAACAAAGGCGTGATATCTAGAGACGATACTAAAATGTACACGCAATCTTTAGATGACATACAAAATATCTTGATGGATTCAAAAACTTCGATCGTTTCAAGATTGGCAAAATATCATCTTGACGCGAGAAGAGAACTTAAGGATTCCGATCAAGACCATGCTAAATTTTTCGATTTTGTCAACAAATTCTATGACAAAAAAATTGTTTGCCTGAGAAGGAATGTGTTTGAGTATGCGATGAGTTGGAGTATAAGAGAAAAATCAAATGTCATAAACGTTTACAATAAAGAAGACAAAGACAAAGTATTGCAGGTCAATGAAGTAGATGAAAAATATTTCATAAGAAAGTGTAAAGAGTACAAAGAGTACTTTTATTGGATAGACCATTTCAAACCACATAAAATTTTTTATTATGAAGATTTCTTAAAAGAACCAGACAAGGTCTTATCAGAACTTGCCGAAAAACACATAGACTTCAAACAGCATTTCAACTTACCACTCAAAGAACTCCTTAAAAACGAATACATAGGGTTCAACAATTTGGTTTTACAACAGCACATAGATCTAGACAAGAACCAAATGCAGGCTTTAGTAAATTACAAACTTTATAACCAAAAATTACAGAAACAAAACATCATCCCCGGAATGTCGCCCATCAAAAATACAAGCCTTGCCGACAAACAAAAACAAATAAAAAATTTCCAAAATTGTTTAGATCTATTCTATAATTTTGTTGGCAATGACAATTGGATTGATAAGTCGATCGCCACGTACGATTTCTGGAACGACAAATCATTATGATAGAATACAACAAAAATGTCAATTACAAAGGAAAGTATTTTGGAATAGACAGTCCATCACATAACGAACACAACAAACATTTTAAAAACTACCCGTTGGATTTTGATTATACTTTTAATTCGCAGGGGTTCAGAGGAGATGAATGGCCAGATGATTTATCAGATTGCGTTTTTTGTTTTGGTGACAGTTTCACATTGGGAGTAGGACAACCCTACAACCAAACATGGCCTTTCATGTTGTCAGAACAAATTGATAAAAAATGTCTCAACGTCGGCATAGACGGCTGTAGCAATGACAGAATGTCTTTGTTGGTGGACAAACTACGACAACAAATTACAGAACCTACCATTGTCATAATGTGGTCGTTCCTGCACAGGAGGATGATAAACGGCCAGGACGTACAGTATGCGTATCATGATAAAACCAACGGTCTGATTGCAGATATTGAAAATTTCGAAAAGAATTTTTCGAAAGTGAACCAAAACAAAAATGTTATTAATTTGATTATACCAAACTGCTTGGTGGAACAACAGCACGACCAAAACATACTGAAAAATGTACTTTTGAAAAGAAAGGTTTTACCGGAACCACTTGTCCAAGATATCTTCTTTGTAAAGCAACGAGACAACGCTAGAGATGACTTCCATTTTGGTCCACTTACCAGTGCAGACATCAGCGAACACGTCAAAAATAAAATTTCAATTTGACAACTCATCTAAATACCCTGTATAATACAATATAGGAAGGTACAAGATTTATGCCAAACAAAGCAGGAAAAATTTGGGGAGAAACAGAACTGATACTGGCGAACAACGCTCTGGAGTTTCACAGGATAGATTACAAGAAGGGCGGTGTGTGTTCAAAACACCTGCACGAATGGAAATGGAATGGCTTCTATTGCATGAGCGGACAACTTAAAATTAAGGTGTGGCAGAAGGATTATGATCTAGTGGACGAAACAATTTTAAATCCAGGAGATTTCACAGCAGTCAAACCAGGACTGTATCACAGTTTCGAGGGCATGGAAGACGGTGTGGCATTTGAACTGTATTGGGCAAACTTCTCACATCACGATATAAAAAGAGAATCCGTAGGTCATCTCAAAACAGACAACGTGGTGAGATTAGATAGCAACAAAAAGAAAAAATAATGGCCGACATCTATCATATATTTGCTGACCATAATGAAAATGTGGACGCAAAAGATTTCGCGTACAAGATGAGAAAATTCCTCGACCAAATGGTGGACATGGGTAGGATGCAGAGTTATAGATTGACTCGGGCAAAGTTAGGATTCCGATCTATGAATCTACCAGAGTTTCATATCATGATGGAATTTATAAACATGCAACAACTAGATGACGCAATGACGTCGGTAATTGGAAACGAAAAGAACATAGAAGAGGCACATGTCGGGTTTAACCAATTGGTAGATGTTGAAACAATCCAGCATTTTTTGTACAGAGATTATCCAGACGAACTGTTTGGAAAAAACAAATTGACAGAAAAGCAAGATCAATATAAAATTAATGATATAGTTAAAGCAACAAAAAACATAGACCCAACAATATGGAAAAAATAAGATATTCAGAGATATTCTACTCAGTACAAGGCGAGGGCAGATTCACAGGTGTACCTAGCGTTTTTTTCAGGACGTTTGGTTGCAATTTTCATTGCCATGGCTTTGGGCAAGGCAGAGACAAGAGCAAGTGGTTGAAACCGGAAGAAATGCCATATGCCACACAGGACATCACAAACATAAAACACATATCAGAATTACCGGTAGTAAACATCGGCTGTGATGCTAGTGCCAGTTGGAGTTCGAGATACAAAGATCTTGTAGAATGGGATAATGTTGATGCGATAGCACAAAAGATAGTCGATGTCACACCAAACAAAAAATGGAGTCTGGACAACGGACAAGATATACATTTCATAATAACAGGTGGAGAGCCAATGATGTGGCAGAAACAGATCATGTCGTTACTCAGACAACCTCAGTTCAATGATTTAAAAAACTTAACTATAGAAACAAATACAACACATCTTTTCAAGGACGGCTTTGATAAATGGGTACAAGGTCTTGTAGCAGGTGACTACACCAAAGAACCTGTTCACATAACCTGGAGCAGTTCACCTAAATTGAGTATATCAGGCGAGGCATGGGAAAAAGCAATAAGGCCCGAAGTTGCCAAGCAATATGCCGATGTACCGAACACACACATTTATTTTAAATTTGTTGTTGAGGATGAACAAGATCTTGAAGAAGTCAACAAGGCTAATGCACAATATAAACAAGCAGGTGTCGATGCTGACATCTATCTTATGCCTGTTGGCGCTACTGTGGAAGGACAAGCAAAAACCAGTAGACAAGTCGCAGAAATATGTTTAAAATATGGTTATAGATATTCGGGTAGATTACATGTTGATTTATTTGGAAACAAATGGGGTACATAATGAAGGTTAAAAAAACAACAAAGACAACTATAAAGAAAAAAAACACAAAAGGTTCTAAGACAAAGAAAAGCGAAGAACCAATGGTCAAGGTGCTGAACATGAACGTGAATCCAGAAAATCCCAGGAACGGATTCTTTGAACTAGATTGGAATGATGAGTTCGTGAACATGCTGAAACAAAATGGCTACAGCGGTGAATCAGAAGAAGAGATAGTCGATAGATGGTTCCAAAGCCTATGTAGAACAATCGGCAACGAGCAAGGCATAGACGTCACTGGTTCTGGTTACGTCCAGGTAAACAGAAGAAACGACGGCAAGACTGAAGTATCTTAAGTTGACTATAAATCAAAACCTGTTATAATTTAAACATGACTCACATAATTGTTGACACAGCAAACACCTTTTTCAGAGCACGTCATGTTTTCAGAGGAGACACATCTGAAAAAATTGGCCTAGCAATGCACATCACATTCAATTCTATAAAAAAAGCATGGAATGATTTTGATGGATCACATGTAATATTTTGCCTTGAGGGCAGATCATGGCGTAAGGATCATTATGCTCCATACAAACGAAATCGGAAAGAGACTATCGAAGCCATGTCTCCGACAGAGCAAGAAGAGAACAAATTGTTTTGGGAGTGTTATGATGATTTCACTAAATTTATAAAAGAGAAGACAAACGCAACAGTTTTACAAAATCCAAGAGCAGAAGCAGATGACCTAATTGCCAGATGGATCGACAGACATCCAAATCAAAAATGTGTGATTATAAGCACCGATAAGGACATGAACCAATTAGTCGATGAACGAGTATCACAGTACAATGGTGTTACAGAAGAAACAATGAATATAAATGGTGTGTTTGACAAAAAAGGTAATACTGTGATTGATAAAAAAACAAAACAGCCAAAAAAATTAGATCAAAAAGATTGGTTACTGTTCCAAAAAGCCATGAGGGGTGATCCGTCTGATAATATATTCTCTGCCTTTCCGGGAGTGAGGACAAAGGGCACCAAAAACAAAGTTGGTTTGATGGAAGCCTTTGAGGACAGGGAGTCAAAAGGATACGCATGGAACAACCTTATGTTGAGCAAATGGGTTGACGCGGACGGCAATGAACACAGGGTGTTGGATGACTACCACAGGAATATGCAGTTGGTAGACCTACATGCCCAACCAGAGGCAATAATAGAGGAACTTGATCAGACCATAGACCAGGCCAAAGCGGAAAACAAAAATATAAACCAGGTGGGAGTCAGATTCATGCAGTTCTGTGGCAAGTATGATTTAAATAAAATATCTGAACAAGCACAACTGTATGTCGAACCATTTGCCGCCACTCACACAAGCACTTAAAAAAGTTACAAAAAACATTCAGACATCACTCACTTCGTACTATGAGGAAGTTTTTTACGTAAACTATGACGAATACGAGGATCCAACCAAACTGGAAAAAAAACTATCCGATCTAGGAATACAGAATCATATCAAGGACAAATACAAAAAAACGGCCATAATAATAGATCACGGTGAACCTTTGTATTACGTCCCCGGTTCTCAATGTCCTCTACAATACCTAAACCTACAACACTGCCTCCGGAACGCACAAATCTACAGCACAGACATTATATTGTTGTCTCATGGAACAACTGCGGAAAAAATATTTGTAGAGCAATACGTTGATCCGGTCCTGTCAAGTAACCACTTCAGGGTTTTGGATCTCGGGTTGGATGCCTACAGAATGACATTGTTGTATGACAAAAAAGACATGCACAGCAATCTCCACAGATGCAATGTGCCTCTGAGCGCGATGTTTTTCCATCACAGGTTCCATAGACAACTGTTGGCAAAATTTATACTATCAAAAGCATTACAGGACAGCAACATGATATCAATTAATTCACACGAGACTGATTTCCATGACGAATTTGTGTTAGGTTCACATCCGTATTCGGAACAAAAAACAATCACAGCACAGCAACTGGAAAAAAATTATGTTTTACACCAACGATTCACCAATGATGATTGGATTCTTGACAGCGATCTGCAGTCTCTGTATGATGACAACCCTATCAAAACAGTGGCTCACCCTATGATCAATAAGGATTTCGAGGGATATTATCACGAATTCCTGCAGGAGGGTTACGTGAACATAGTAAATGAAACCGTTTTTGACTACTCCGTTGCCAAGATTACTGAGAAAATCATCTATCCCATACTAATAAAAAGACCGTTCCTGCTGATAGGCAGTGCAGGATCTCTGGAATATTTTAGGTCAATGGGTTACAAGACATTCAACACAGTCATAGATGAATCATACGACACGCAATCGGATCCAAACAAAAGATTGAAAATGATATTCAACCAAATCACCAAAATAGCAGACATGAGCAAGGCAAGATTAGATAATCTGGTAAAAGAAACTGAATGGATATGCGAACACAATTACAAAGTTTTCTGCGATTCTTCCGTGGGCGATTCATTCCAAAAGAAAATCAAAAAGACCATTGAATAGATCAAACAATTATGTTACAATAAAGAATGACAGTAAATGCTAAAACATTAATAGAAAACAAATTCTGGATACTCGAAGAAGATGGGTACAAGATTGGCACATTACAAAAGAACGACACAAAGGGTTGGATCTTTCTAGGGAAAAAAGACGATCGTGTGTATTTTGACGACGAGGACAGTTTGGTGAAGAAATTTGGTTGTGACATATTCACCGAGCATACCACACGCGTGGTCGAAGAAGATCAGTTAGAATACGAGGTGCATGAATTTCCAGTCAACCAAAAACCCTACAATGCCATGTTTGACGTCAAGAAACAGTTGCCTATATACACCAAGACCCCAAAATCAAAAAGTCTATTTTGTGCCGGCTACTTCATTATAAAATTTGAGAAAGGTTGGAGGAAAGCCTATTGTCCAAAATTAATTACGCTACAAAGGTATCCTTTTGAAGGACCTATGAAAACTAGAATAGAGATGTTACAGGTATTAAACAATGCAATCAAAAAAGAAGATACAAACACAACCAATTGAGGATTTCGTTGCCAGGGTCAGAACCTCTAAACGAAAACAGGACAAGACGTTCGTGATGACCATGGCCGATGCGGAAACGCTGGCGGACAGCCTTTCCCAAACAATGACACGCTTGGTTGGAGTGCAGGAAGAGATCATAGAGGCTCTAAAAACGGCCAAAGAAGCACAGACTATTAGCATTGAAATGGACGGCGGCAATTTCTCAGAAAAAAAGTAACGTCAATAGGTAGCAAAGATAATATCCACAAACCGTCCAATACTCACACACGATCAGATTTCTGGTAAATACAGTTAGCAAAGAGTGAATCTATGAGTAGACCCAAGCCAACCGTGCTGTTGTCAAACAGCAATAAGACCACTTACAAAATGGACGAGGTCCTAGCGGCCGAGGGCATCTGGGCGGTATTCTATGATGGCAAACCAATCAACTTGAAAACTTCCAGTTTGGTTTCAAACTATCCAGGACCAAAATACAAGAAGGTTTCATTCTCCAACCCAGGACACGCGGAGAACCTGGCCAAGAAACTGAACGCACAGCACAACACAGATAAGTTCGCTGTGTATCTATTAAAAACAGGCGATAAATTCCGACGATAATTAAGTGTATGGACACTAAAACTGCCTACACACGAACCTTCATGGAACTGTTGGAACAGCCAATCCACGATGAGAGCGTGAAGACCAATTACTACACCTGGTGGCAGAATGTGAGGGAAAGTTATCAGGCACGTAGTTTAAGGCTTACAAAACAAGGGTTAGAAATGATAGAACAATTGGAGATCAAGACGTACATCATCAAATTTCCTGACAAGATCATATTCACACCGCAGACATATCTTTGGCTGGACGAATTTGTTGATTGCCCATATTTTGTGGACAAGAAACAAATCAAAGTTACCATGGAAAAAATGGCACTGCAACTAATGATGTTCGCCGGAGATATCACAAAATACGGACTTGCACGGGCCATGAGCAAATTAGACGAGCAAAAAACTCAATAAAAATGCGACTTCTGTGCGGTTGACCGCACACACATTTCTGTTATAATGATACTATAAACATTTAAAACAGGAGTGTACTAAATGGTAAAAAAACAAAAAGAAACCGCAGTAGGTTCTCAGAACAGAACCGTTACGCCTAATGAGGCAAAATCAGCATTACAACATTGTATTTCATTGAAAAGACCCATCATGATGTGGGGAGCACCGGGTATTGGTAAATCCGACATTGTGAAACAGATCGGCGATGAACAATCTAGAGAAGTCATCGACATCAGGTTGCCACTATGGGAGCCCACTGACATCAAGGGTATTCCTTACTACAATCAAAAAGAAAACAACATGGTATGGGCGAGTCCGGCAGAACTACCTACCAATCCAAAATCAAACGCAATTTTGTTTCTTGATGAGATAAACTCGGCGGCCCCGGCTGTACAGGCGGCGGCATACCAACTTATATTAAACAGGAGAGTAGGACAGTATCATCTACCAGATGGTGTTGCCATAGTTGCCGCGGGTAACAGAGACGCAGACAAGGGTGTCACATACAGGATGCCATCACCACTTGCTAACAGATTTGTACACATTGAATTGAGAGTAGACTACGACGACTGGATGACATGGGCCACAAACAACCAAGTCCATCCTGACGTTGTTGGTTACGTAACATTCGCCAAACAGGATCTATATGATTTTGATCCCAAAGGCGCTTCTCGTAGTTTTGCGACTCCTAGATCGTGGAGTTTCGTATCAGAACTTCTAACTGATGACCTGCCTGAAAGTACGCTCACTGACCTCGTAGCAGGCGCAGTAGGAGAAGGCCTGGCCGTGAAATTTATGAATCATCGTAAAATCAGCGGCCAGTTACCTAATCCATCAGAAATATTGAGCGGTAAGGTCCGAGACCTAAAGTGCAAAGAAGTTTCAGCAATGTACTCACTGACTGTTAGTTTGTGTTATGAATTGAGACAGGCCCACGAGAACAAAGACAAGAATTGGAACACAATGGCTGACAGGTTCTTTGATTACATGATGGACAACTTCGAGACAGAATTGGTTGTCATGGGTGCTAAGATTGCCTTGACAAACTATCAATTGCCATTTGATCCTAGTAAGTTGAAATCATTTGATAGGTTCCATAAGAAGTTTGGCAAGTATGTCATAACTGCTATGGAGTCTAAATAATGTCAGACGCAAGAATTATAGACAAACTAGTGACGGCTCGGATCGCTTTGTTACTGAAGCAACCGTTCTTTGGCAACCTCGCTACTAGACTGAAAATTGTAAATGCCGACGCCTGGTGTCCTACTGCGGCAACAGACGGCCGACATTTTTACTTCAACACACAATTTATTGATTCGCTGACTCCTAGAGAAACAGAATTCCTATTCGGACACGAGGTGCTCCATTGTGTGTTTGATCATTTCCAATCAAGGGCAGGATCAAGAGATTCAGCAATATGGAATGTGGCGGCAGACTATGCCGTTAACCAAATACTCAAAGACAACAATGTTGGTGAGATGCCCAAGGATGACAAAGGCAAAGACAAAGGCTTCCAGGACGACAAATACAAAGACTGGGCGGCCGAGGCCATATATGATGAAATCTACAAGAAAGCCAAAAAGGACGGTAAAAACTTCCTTGAAAAACTTGGTAAGTTGTTAGACGAACACATCGACTGGGACAAAGACGCACAGAGCAACAAAGACAAAACAAAAGGTGCGCCAAAATACAACAAAGAAGAATTAAAAAAGATCAAAGACGAAATGAAAGAGGCAATGGTATCTGCGGCTCAATCGGTGGGTGCTGGTAACATACCGGGTGCCATACAGAGAATGATAAGCGAATTGACCGAACCAAAAATGAATTGGAGAGAGATCATTCAACAACAGATTGTCAGCACCATGAAATCGGATTACACTTTCATGAAACCCAGCAGAAGAAGTTGGCACATGGATGCCATTTTGCCGGGAATGATGAATACAGACAAGATTGATATATGCCTGGCTCTCGATGCTTCTGGTTCGATATCAGAGGAGCAATGTAAGGAATTCCTTTCTGAGGTGAAAGGCATAATGGATCAGTATCAGGATTTCACCATCCATTTATGGAGTTTCGACACCAAAGTCTTTAATCCAAAAGTGTTCACTCCAGATAACATGGACGAATTGGAAGATTATAAACTAGGTTCAGGTGGTGGTACAGAGTTCGAATGTAACTGGGACTACATGAAAGAAGAAGGTATTGAGCCAAAGAAATTCATAATGTTCACGGACGGTTGGCCGTTCGAGACATGGGGTGACGAACACTACTGCGACACAGTATTCTTAATCAACAATCCATACGAGAGAGACATAGAGGCTCCCTTCGGACTAACGGTACAGTACAATGATTAGGATGCTTTGGGAGACATTCAAGGACTGGTTCCTGAACGAGGTGTCAATATCCATCATGTGTTTTGGCCTTTTGACGATAGCACTGTGGAGTTACGTTGCATGATGAAAGTAAATCCAAATAATTTTGACAAAAGGCAACTACAACATATACCACCTTATTTTACCAAATTCCAATTGGATAGGGACTGCGTGGATCACGAGAAAAAAACCATGGCCACATGGATATACGAAAATTGTTCAGGAAGATTCGCTATAATTGACGATGTTAAATTTGGTAATTCTAAACCCACGAAGCGGGCGACTTCGATTGGATTCGAAGAAGAATCAGAATTGACACTGTTCATACTGAGTGGTTCCGTCCAAAAAAAAATGTCATAATGCTTGACAACACTAACTAATTGTTGTTATTATTGTACTAATTGCAATTAGGAGAAATTTATGGCAACCAAGAAAAAACAAAAAAAACAAAAAGTATCACAGGAATCGGCGACTACGAAAGTAGAGCAGACTCAACCTGCAGGACAAGAGACACAACAACAGCCAGTTGGCGCACAGCAACAACCAGGTGGTGATCTGCAGATAGCAGATTTGAAAAACATTGCCACTATCATTGACGTTGCTTCAACCAGAGGGGCTTTCAGAGCCAATGAAATGGCAACGGTGGGGGCTATGTTTAACAAGTTACAAGCATTCCTTTCTAAAGTGGCACCGGAACAAAAACCCGAAGACAACAAAGCGGCGGCTCCGGCTACTGCGGAAAGGTAGGACACGAAAATGGTACAACAAATGATGCCAATGGACATCCAAGGCACAAGTGAAACTGTAGAGTCAAACAGAAAAAAAATTAAACACATAGGACATTTAAAAGTAGACAACGCAAAGGTGGCAATCATCTTTAGAACTGTCCCGGACGAGCCAGAGAACTGTTTGGTGATGGGTCCTAAATTTTTGGATAACACCTATCACGATGCTTTCATGAAGGCATTGGAATCAAGTGAAGGACAAGACGCCTTCGAACTGGGCACACATCTTTCAAAAAGCAGATTTCCAGATGGAGTAAACATGTTGGCATTTCTTCACGAAAATAATTTTATAAAAAAAATGTCCACTGAATCAGTGGTGGTTACAATGGGTGTTGGCAATGAAGGATCAGTTCCACTTAACGAACTGAACGAAATGATAGCCGAAGAGAGGGGCGTCAGTTTAGCAGAACTGGCCAGCAGTGGTGACAAAAAAACAAAGGAAGCCAAACCAGATGCCACCAAAAAAGAGACCAGGCCAAAATCCAAGAAAAAATAAGTCTTGGGTCCAACTTTCAAAGCATTTTGTCGATCAGTGGCCTGAAGTATTACAGGGCATGAAGTTAGATAACATGCCTGTCAAGTACCTCAAGTTTTGCGACATAAATCTAAAAAACAATGTGAAAGTTAGATTTGACGTACAAAAAGATCTCAACAAACATTCAGAGAATAAGATCGCAGGCATGCTGAAAACTTACATAGCAACTCACCAAAACAATATAAAAAATATAGATCTCAAATTTGATGTGACAAGATTAAAGGCCGACATCAGCAAAAAAACAGGAAATTTGTTAGGCAAGACTTTTAAAAAATAAGTCCACAAAATTCCAATCATAAGTTTTTTTTATCTCTGTGATATCGAATTTTTTTTCCTGGACGAAACGTTCAGCATCCAGGCAGGCCTTTTTCACAATGCTGTGGTCTGCTTGTTGCCATTTCTTTATGATATGGGTATTTTCCACAGTTGGTTTAGTGTGATCATAATACAAAAGTTTGACAAGTTCTCTGAAAGTGGTACGGTAACAGACGTTGTCGTCATTGTGAAAAGTTGACTGACCACTAAGCAACCTGACATGTTCATGGGTCCGTGCCATCGTAAAATCAATCACGTCCTCAGTTGTGTCTAAGCACAATTTTTTGTTGTACAAAACCACTGCCTGGTGTCCATATGCGTAATCAATCACCGGATTGTGACAATCAAATATGTAATGCCTGGGAGATTTCATTGTGTCCGGAACAAACTCGAAATTGAAAGTATCAGCAATCTCGATCTTGGCAGGAACCAGATAAAAGTAATCAGAAGTTGATCTCTTGGCAACTTCTTGAATGGCCTGTGTCCTTCCTGATATGCCAGACACAGTTCTTATCTTTTTAAATATTTTTCCGCAGTGGGTTTCTAATCTGTTTAGATTATCCCTGGCAATTTTTTCATTGTTGTGTAGGAAAAAAATATCCAAAGGAATAGTTTTTGATTCTTTATTTTCAAAAACAATTTTACCATGGTCATAAAGATCATTATTGATGTTAATTTTGGGTACGGTCAGCATTGTTTTCTTTTTGTCATACACGTGTATTTTTTTGCCATCCCAAAACGAAGGTTGGCGGAAACCCGACTCTTTGCTGTCCAGCGCATAATGTACACAAAAATGCTTTTGAGATTTTACCCGTTCAACTAGATCTCCAAGTTGAAACTGCTCGATAGGCCAGTTGTGGTAGACTAATTGTCGCGACACATGATAATTTATGTCCTTTAGATCTCTCAAAAATTTCAAATCATCTATTTGCTTCCTCAACTCGTGGGTGTTGAACAAAAATGTATCGCCTTCTTTGTTTTCCGTGCAACTCCATGCATGGGCCTGATTGCTCTCGTGTTGCTCCGGTATGAAGTCAAAATCAAAATTTTTATAATCAACGAGACTTGTTAAAAACCAAAAATGCTTTGTCTGGATTTCAGGCAGGTATGATTTCAATATGTCAAGATAGGATGATATGAAACGTGTTTTTTTTAGAAAAGGAAAACGAGTTTCCAGCCCTGTGCTGTGACGTTTGTTTTGAAAATCTGTATAAATGCAGTCAAATGCCATTGGGTATTCTATGTTTAGGATTGTAGCCCATTGATTTGATTATAGAGATATCTGCCAAAGTATTTTCTCTTTCATTAGATACGTTTTTAACCGGAATACTTTTGTCCACTAACTCTCTAACGACTGTGC
>Ga0222719_10003819_pt1 | contig 13310 bp, 15 predicted proteins | sample C33_34DmetaG_FD_165039 | JGI IMG/M metagenome (GOLD analysis project Ga0222719, IMG submission 165039) | Estuarine water microbial communities from San Francisco Bay, California, United States - C33_34D | ecosystem: Environmental > Aquatic > Marine > Unclassified | place: USA: California...
TTTTCATATTTAGAACCAATATTAACATTTAAAATAATCTCAAATAATTTATCATCACTATTTTCAATATGTATATATTTTATATTATTATCTAAAATTTTAATATTTTTCATTATATTATATATGATTTAATTATAAAAAAAAATTGATTGTCTATATTTTATAAATAGACACACCAGACAAGACACCAAAAAGAATGACTGACAACAACTCAACATCTTCCTTAACAACTCCAACCACACATACACTTACCGAAGAAGAGTTTAAATTATATATGAAACTATTAGAAATTTTAAACTATTGTGATAATAACATTAATACATTAAGAGAAAAAGTTTATTCACAACCAAATTCACAAAATATTACTGAACCTAAACCAAAAAAAGGTAAAGGGAATGGAAAAGGAAATGAAAGTAATGGGAATGAAAGTAATGGGAATGAAAGTAATGGGAATGAAGATAATAAGAATGAAAGTAAAGGTAAAGGCAAAGGAAAAGGTAATGGTAATGAAGATAATAGGAATAAAGGTAAAGGGAAAGGGAAAGGTAAACAACAAAACACACATAAATATCGTGATTGGTGTAATTACGGATATGATTGTAACAGAAAAAATTGTTGGTATAATCATGAAGGTAAATATTTATGTGATAAAAATTATGATAATGAACATAGTTGTGATTTAAATCATTATAACTATTCTGATAATAAATAATAATAGATATGTAAAAAATTGATTTATAATATTTTTTATAGGATAGTATGAATGAATGTTGTGATAAATTTAAATTAATTACTATAAACAATAATATAATAATAAATAAGATACATAACAAGTTAAAAAAAAATGTGAGGGGCAAATGGGTGCTAATTACTAAAAATGTATTATACAAAATATGTATGTTAAATATTAGATATATTATAGGTTATTATTTAGATTATTACGAACAAATAAATAATATAATTATAATACAATAATAATATGTTAAATATAAAAATAATATGTTAAATATAATATAAAAATAATATATATGAATAGTCAATATATGGAGGATTTATATAATTATTGTTGTTTAACATCGAAACAAAAAAATCATAATAGAAATAGAAATATAAAAAGTGATAAATATACTAAAAAATTTAATGATATATTAATAAGTATAAATAAGTCCTATATAAATAAAATCAAAGCAGGAGCAAATTATGGGAACAAATATGCTTTAATATATAAAGGTGAAATACCAGATAATATTATTAATGATTTAGAACAACATTTGAGTAAATTTTTTACAAATTTTAAAGTTCTAATAATGTTAGATCTTCAATCAATATTAGATATATTAATATCAGAATATAATATATATAATATTTATGTAATATGGGATATTGAAACTAAACAAACACAAAATAATTCAACTAATACTAAAAATGAGAATGAGAATGAGAATGAGGATGAGAATGAGAATGAGAATGAGAATGAGGATGAGAATGAGAATGAGAATGAGAATGAGAATGAGAATGAGAATGAGAATTTAACAATAGGGGAGGAAGTGAATAATTTAATGGACGATAATTTGATGGATGAATATGAGTTTATAGAAGAAGTATAGTAAAAAAAATAATAATAAAACCTAAAACAGATAAGTATTTGGGTAAATAATTAGATAAATATATCTAATTAATTTTTTTTTCAAGTATATCAAGTCTATTTTTAAGGTTAGTATTTTCTTCAATTAGGTGAGGAATACAACCAAAGAGAGCAAATTGTAATTCACTTCCATTATAGTTAAGACAATCATTAATTTCTTCATAAATATCTTCATTATTGTTAGAACCGATTTTGTATTTAAGATTATATGTATCAACACAACATGGCATATATTCATTAACTTCGTCGGCAATAATACCTAAATAGAATTTATCTTTAAGTTTATGTGCTTTTCTGTAAGTTTCTTTAAATTTATATCTGCGAACATTAAAGTTTTTGGAAATATTATATAGTTCTTCTTTTGTAAGAGATTGTATGTTAGTTTTAATGCGTTTATCTGATGATATAGTCCATGTATTAGTAGATGGTTTTGCAGCACTATCAGTTCCTAAATGTAGTTGATAAAGTGGTGAAATACCAATACCTAAATCGTTATTAAATATACAATTACCAGATACATTTAGATTACCAGAAATATTAACATTACTTAATGAATTAAAGTTTTCACGAACAGATAATGATTTACTTGCTGTAACAGAGTTATTGAGTAAAAAATTTGCGTCACCATCAAGACTAAATGTTTGTAATGGTGTAGTTCCAGTTATGAAACAGATTAAATCAGCATCGACAGAAATAGCATCATTTCCTTTTAATTTAATACTAATAATATCATTAGCATAAACATTTAAAATGGTAGACATAGTAATTAATTTAGGTTTAATTTCATTTTGTATGAATGTAATTATTTCAGTATATTGAACGACATCATTAACTTCAATTTGTAATGTAAAATTAAAGTCATTTAAAGTAATACTTTGGTCGTCTTGTATAATTTCTATAGTATCAAATGTAGTAGGAGATTTAATTCGTTGATATTTGTAAGTAAATGCTGAACCTAAATCATTAACATCGGCGGCATCAACACCAGAAGAACGATTAGCATATTTATATAATTGAGTAGTTTTTCTAAATTCAAAAATTCCTGTTGTGTATGGTAATGATGTTATAATATTTGCAGAAATATTTGAAATTAAGTTATTCCAATTACCTAATATATAACCTTCAAACCTATTATTGTTGAAGCGAATAGTTCCTTCGATATCTTGTGTATTATTACCTATAATAATTCCACTATTAAAGAATGAATTACCAGATACCATTAAATTACCTAAAATATCTAATGTGGATTTAGGAGAATTAAAACCTAATCCCAATCCAACATATCCAGAATTAGTAGAATTACTAATCATCATTCGTTGGTTATTTTCTGTATAAAATCTTATAGTGTCGTCATCATTATTTTCTTCAACTAAAATTTTAGTATCTTCATCTATATCAATAGTAGAATTGCTACTACTTCCACCAATTTCGCTCCATTTTCCATTTGTATAACCTTCAAACTTTTCGGTAATAGAGTTATATTTTAGAGACCCAGCGATATTTTGTGAATTATTACCTAATAATAACCCACTATGAAATATAGCATTTCCTGTAACTGTTAAATTAGAATTAATTGTTACATTACTATTGAAATCTATATTAGTATTTGCGTCTAATGTGATATTGGATAAAGTAGCATCACCTAATAAGCATATAATTAAATCTAAATTAACAGAATAACTATTATTTGCTTTCAATTTTACACTAATTAAATCGTTATTAGAAGTTGGCATAGAAGTTCCCAATGAAACAATTGTTGAGTATTCACCTGATGCAAAAGATATAATAATAGTTTTGCTTATTATATTATTTACTTCAATAATTAATGTATATTCGAGAGTATTAATGGAATCAATAGAGTGTTCATCTAATATAACTTCAACATACCTAAATTGGACGGCACCTCGTAGTTTTTGATATTTAAATTCATAATTAGAACCAGAAAAGAACATACTATTTGTACTTAAACCTCTTGAACCATATTTATAATTTGTTTCAATTTTAGAGAATTGGAATTGTTCTGTTTTATAAGGAGAAATTGCGGAGAAAGAGGCACTATTTTGTGAGCGAGTTAAACTGACCCAATTATCATTTATACAACCTTCAATATCACTTCCACTATATCTAATACGACCATCAAGTTTCTCACTTACATAACCTAATTTTAATGCACCACCTAATATATTAATATTAGATAATATATTAAGATTATCATTTACAGTTAAATTTTGTTTAAAAGTAATATTATTATTAAATAATAAATTAAGATTTCCAGAAAGATTAATTTCTGTATTAGTATATGTTCCATGTAAAGATATAAGCAATTCTGCATCTTCTGAATTATTATCATTTGCTTTTGCGGTGAATGATATTCTTTCATTCTCATAGACAATTAATTCTGTAAGTGATGTTATTATAGGTATTAAATTTCCTTTTGTGTTATTAATAGTAATAGTTTTTTTAAGAATATCATTTACATATAATGCAATATCAAAAGATAAATTAGAATTATTTGAAGATTCATCATCAATTGCAACTTCAATTTTTTGAATTATAATATTTTTATTAAATTTTTGATATTTGTGATAGTAAATATGACCTAACATATTTGATTCTTCATTGGGATTACCTAATATACGATTAGCATTTCTATGTGTTTGTGAAACTTGTGATACATGAAATTGATAAGTAGTAAATGGTTGTCCTGAATCAAATGATAAAATACTCTGTGGTGTAGTTAAACTAACCCAATTACTATTTAAGTAAGTTTCCAAATCTAAACCTGTGAAACGAATTGTCCCAGGTATTAATTCGGTAGAATTATTACTATTACCAATAATAACTCCCTTATTAAAGTAAGCATTACCAGACACCATTAAATTACCTTGAATATCTAATGTAGATTTAGGAGCATTAAATCCTCTACCAATTGCTATGAAACCACTATTCGCATTATTTGCCATCATCATTCTTTGGTTGCCTTCTGTATAAAATCGTATAATATTATCATCAGTGTCATCACTAATAAGAATTTTAGTATTTCTATCTAAATCTTGTGGATTAATAATTGTTCTCCAATTATCATTTTTATCATAAAATTCTATTTCATTATAATCTGTATTATAACGAAAATCTCCATATCTAGGATAAGATGGTCGTTCAATAGTAGTTCCAAGTGGAACAATTAAAGATTTGTCAATTTTAAGAGTTTCACCAACATTTAAATTTTTAGCAATTCCTAATCCACCAGATATTATTACTGAACCTGTTGTTTTACTGATTGAATCTGTTGTAGAAACAAATGATAAATCTCCATATGCTAATATATTACCTCCAATTGCTATATTTTTTCTAATAGATAAACCACCATCTATATGTAAAGCACCTGTTTCAGTAGAATATGCATCATCAGTAGAAGTAAAATTTACATTGGCTCCAATTGTAAAATTACCAGCAATATCTAAATTACCCCTTACTGTTAATCCCCTTGTTACTTCCCAATAATCTGCTAATAAATTTCCTGCTAAAACTATATTACCTGTTACATAATGATTTCCTTTAATAAAAAATGAACCATATGATCTTGAACCAGTATTTATATTGCCGATTACAACCATATTAAGTTAATATATTATTATATATTAAAAAAATATATTTATACTATCAATTATATTTAATTATATTATATCCAAATAAATATATCATCAATCATATTAAGACCTCTTTAAATAGCAATATTTTATCATTTAATTCTATTTTAAATATATGTCTATTATTTCTTGATAATGTAATAAAAATTTTGTTATTAATTGTTTCAAATTTATGAAATATACATTTATATTTAAAGGTTATATTACATAAATTTTTTGCTGATAAGTATTTAATACTATCATATTGTTCTAATTCATTAACATCCTTTATATAATTATATTTTTTTACAATATTTAATGCTTTTTTATAATTATTAATATTTCTTAAATTAACTTTATTATCAAATTCATTATTAATTAAATTTTTATAAAATTTATGTATTATTAATTTATTTCTATATTCTTCGGTATTTTCCTTATTATTATTATTTTTATTGTTATTAATAATAATTATTTTATTTGAATTTTCCATAATATATATATAATAATTAAATTTACATTTTTTTTCGTTTGTTAGGTTTCTTTATATCTAACACATTTTTACAATCCACTTTTCTATTATCCTTAATAAATGATAATAACTCCATTGCTTTATTCATATCATTTTTATAATATAAATTAATTTGTTGTTCTAAATATTTTAATGTAATACTTTCTTTTGTATTTACTTCTTTTGATTGAAATACAAATCCATCTACTTCATATCCACTATTATTTTTAGTAATCACCTCTAATATTTTTGTCTCTCTTTTTTTTTGTAATTCTCTAAATTCCTTTATTTTATTATTTAATTTTTCTATATTATTTTCAGTCTCCAAATATTTATTTAAATATACACTAATCTTCTCATCACTATTTTCCATTATTATCTTAATATATTATATCCTAAATATATCTTTAAATAAAAAAAATATTTAATTATTATTTATAAATATTGTTATATATAATTATTATTATTATTTACTTTTCACAACCAATTTCTAATGGTCTTCTATTTAGATCAGGGGTGATTGTTGATACATTCCAAGGACTTACATTAGTACGTGGATTAGAAGGTTCGCTACGAATTCCATAATTAGGATTCTTGTTAGAACTTCCAACCGTATTTACTCCAATTAAAGTTTCTGGTTTTGTTGTTAAATAATTATCATGTAAATCTCCAATATTAATATCATCTAATAAATCGGATTTTAGGTTATTGTATGATGGTAATAAATCTTTAGGATCTACTTTACCACTATTCTTCATCATATTAATTGTGTTTTCTGGTTTTACCATAGTATCTTTGTGGTTAAATTCGGCATATAATACTTCGTTATTAGAACCATCAACTTTATCTGCGGTTGTTTCAGGAGGGGCAATATCTTTTACCTCTTCTACTGGTTGTGGCATTTCTACAACATCATTAGGTGACATTGAAGTATCATCAACTCCATTTACACTATCCATAACACTTTCATTTACAACAGGTATTTCTATGGTTTCCTCACCTCCTGTCATCATACCATTATTATACATTAAAAATAATAAAAGACCAACTCCAATGATTAAAAGCATTTTAGTATTATTATCCATCGTTCTATTATATATATTCTATATATATTTTTTTTTCTATAAATATATAATTTTATATTTAATTAATTATATAATAAATTTTTTATGATGTTGAATCTAGGTCTTTCATAATTTTACTTAATAAATTTTGTTTTTCTAACACTTTCATATCAATTTCCTCATCACTATTATTATTTTCTTCATTTATATTTTCATTATCATCATCACTACTTTCTTTATCATCATTTTTATTTAAAATTTTTTCTTTATTATATTTTTGAGTAATAGGTTCTTCATTATCACTATTATTTGAATCTTTATAATCAGGATAATCTTTATTCATATTAGTTTCTTCTAAAATAGTTTCATTTAAAATAAATTGATAATCTGGAATTTTATAATTATGTTTTTTCTTTATTTTACATATTTGAATTTGTTTAACATCAAAATCAATATAGTAAAAATTATTCTCAAAATATATATTATTGATAGTATAAATTACATATATAAATGTATTTTCATTTAAATTCTCACAAAATTCTTCAAATGATAATTCATTCTTACTATAATTAAAAAATGATACTTCATTATAATTAAAATTCATTCGTATCTTATCATTTATTAAAATATTTGATTTAAAATATTCTTGTAATTTATGTCTATTTTTATAATTAATATTTAATTTTTTGTTATTATATGATTCTGTAATAATATTAATAATATGTTGTTCTATTTTCCTAATAAATTTACTAAATGCTCGGTCTTTACTAATTATATCTAAAATATAATCTTCATATGTATCCATAAATACATTTTTTTCTAATAAAACTTTTGGTGATTGTATATAAAAAGAACTTTTTTTTGTATCTTGTTTATATCTTACTTCCATATAATTTTTATCAATTTGTTCATCATATTTTAATACTCCTAATACAATTGAATTAACATCTACTTCATCATAATTTAAAATTAAATATTCCTTTCTCCTTCCCATAATATTTATTATAATAATTAGTTAATTATAATATTATCATATATACGCAAGAATTACATTAATTAGTATTTAAAAATATTTTTGTATATTTAATATTAATAATATACATAATATAATATAATAATTATGGGAAAAAAAATGTTTAAAAGTTTTGACGAAATGTTGTCTTCACAAATAGGTCAAAGTAATATTAAAGAAGAAGAATTACAAAAAGAATTATATATTCAAGAAAGTAGTGATGTTAAACATAATAAATTTGTATGTAATAATGATACAGAAGATATTGAAAATGAAGATGATCCTGAAATTACCGAAAAAGAAATTGTTTTCTTGAAAGAAAGTATTAATAAATATAATGAATTAATGGTAAATATTGAAACTAAACAACATCAAATGAAAGAATTAAAAGAAGAATTAGCATTACTTAAAAAAACTAAAACTCAAACTCATAAAGTATTACTACCATTTATGATTAAAAAAAGAATTGATAAATTAGAAGGTGGTTCTTATAACCTTGAAGTTAAAAATACTTCTAAACTACAAATTGTTAATAAACCATTCATTCTAAATTGTCTAAAAGAATTCCTAAATGATGATGAAACATATAATAGTTTTATCGAATATATGAATGAAAGTCGCACCAGAACAAAATCTATCAATTTAAGTTCCTCTAAACTCAAAGAACCTAAAAAAAAATAATGTTATAAATTTGTTGTAGTTATAAGTTATTATAAATTTGTTGTAGTTATAAGTTATTATAAATTTGTTGTAGTTATAAGTTATTATAAATTTGTTGTAGTTATAAGTTATTATAAATTTGTTGTAGTTATAAGTTATTATAAATTTGTTGTAGTAGTTATAATTTTTTTATTCATATTTAAAATATTTTTACTTCTAACAATAACAGGTTGCATATCGCCAATACATCTTGTAATAATATTTTTATTAAATTTTTTGTAGAGGGTTGCTAATAATGTTGTATATACAATATCTTTAATATTATATATTTGAATATTTTGAAGTTCATTATAGTATTTGTTAATATATATACAATTATTAAAATAGTATAATAGTCCAGAATTAGTGGAAATTAATTTATCATTACGATTTAGATATGATTTACAATCAACTAATTTATAGATATAGACTAATGGTTTATTGTTGTGGTATAATATATTAAAATGTTCTATTGAGTAATCAAGACCAAATCCAGTATCTATTTTATCTATTTTTATTTTAGATTTTATATGTTCCATTTCTTTTGTAGGATTTGAACTAAATATTTCTAAAAATGGAACATTAATTTTATTATTATATAGTATTTTGTATGCTAATAAACCAGTTATAATACATTTTGTTTCAAAATTTAATAAGTTGTTAATTATTTTTAAATTATTATCTAATGAATATAATGTTTTGTTATGTTGTTTATATTTAAATTCTTTTTCAATATGACTAATTCTTTTTAAGAATTTATCTACTGATAAAAAGTTAAATAAAATGGGTGTTGATATAACATTATATATATCTAATTTCATAAATTCAGGACTTAAATAATATATATTATTTATTTTCATTTTTGGAATTATATTCATTTTATTTTTATCTAATAATTGTAAATCTATAAATTTTTGATTATAAAATGATATTATAACTATATTGCTATATACAGGGTTCGGTTCAACTTTTATAATATTATCTAAATTCATTTTTTCTAAACTATCCTTTAAAATTCTAATGAAATTTTGTTCTTCATTAACAGAACAATATAAATCGTAATCTTTATAATTATATTCTTCTAATGTAAATAGTGATTTATTTAATGTATGATATAATGACCGAGAACCTTTTATTATTGAATTAGTTTTTTTAATTGTATTTTCAGTTATTTTTATTATATTATTATAATTTTTTTTACTTAATGTTTTTAAATATAGCAAATCATTTTCTTTATTTATTTTTTCTATTTGTGTATTTATTTTATCATAATCTAATTTGTTAGACATTATATAATATAATTAATTATTTTAATCTAAATGTTATTATGTTAATTTGGATGTTAATTTAATTTTGAATTTATTATATATTCAATATTATTTTTCATAAAATTATTATTAAAACAATTATCTAATATATTATTAGTATTTTTTTTCAATTCATATATTAAATTATATGCTAAATGTGAGTATAATATATTACCATCTATTAAATAATTAAGTAGTAAAAACATAATAGTTCCGTGTGGATTTGTATAATTAGTATTCTTATAAATTGATATTGGTGTTTTTTTCATATCAAATATTCTCATTATTAATTTATCTTTATCATAAATATTATAATATTGTTTAAAAAAGTAAAATTTATTATAAATCTTATCTATATAATAGTCCTTTTGTAATATTTTCATAAATTCAATATCAGTATTAAACATTAATAATACATTATATTCTTCATTAATAGTATCATCTAACATATAATTATATGCTCCAATACCACTTATAATATAATTATCTGAATTTAAAATACTTAAATATTCTGAACTTATTTTCTTTGAATTTCTATTATCATTTATAATATTTAATTTATCTTTTGATAATTTTGTTAATTTAGTTTCATTATCAATATTTATATAATTTTCTAAATCTGTCGCAAATAAACTGCTATTATAATAAATCGGTAATGAATATCTTAAATATATATCCATTAAATTCATAAATTTATTATTTAAAGTAAAATGGTTATTTACAATAATAATTATTGGAATATTGTTTAAAAAATATATTCTATCACTATAAGGGGAAAATGATACACGCAAATAAATATTATTTTTCTTACATATTTTCAATAAATCTTTATATATATTTTCAGTAAAATTATAATAAAATGGTAATGTCTCATTTTTTTCCAATTTTGTTTTACCAATTTTATATTTACTATATTGTTTTAAAAATATTTTAATTTCATTTATAGGTATTCTATTTAACACCTTTTGTAATTGTATTTGGTATAATTTTTTAATATTATTACTATTTGACATATATATTTAATATATATATTTATTTTCTTTTCTTACACTTCTCCTCATGTTTTGGAATAGAACCTAAATTTTTAAATTTCTTATTACAATATTCACAAGTATTTTTCATTTTATCCATTTCATTCACAGATACATTTTCTCTCCGCATTTTCTTATCCTTTACATTTTTCTTTTTTATTTCTGTTTCTGTTGTATTTTCCATCTCATTATTAATTATATTATTTAATTCTATATCATCACCTAAATCAATATCTAAAATTGTTTTAATTTGTCTATTTGTTATTCTTAAATATATTTTTTCTAATTTATCCATAATTTCATCTACCTTGTTTATATCAAATATACATATATCTATATTTTCATTTTCAATTATATCAAAATCATTATTTATCAAATTATTTTTAATACCCATTCTAATCAAATAATTATTATCCAATTTTTTATCCTTATCATCCATAGTCTCATTAATATTATTCTTCAATATTGGTATTATAAAATTTATTAAACAATAATATATATGTATCTTATCCTCTAATTGTTCCTTATCCTTTGCTGTTATTATATGTAATATCGTATTCGCATTCTTATTATAAATCTTTACTAAACTATTTAAACTATTACTTTCCATTTTTAAAGTTTCCATTATGTCATTACTAAATAAAAATCAATTTTTAAAAATTTATAAAAAAAATAATTTATAATATAATTATAATGTAATAATATTTTTAGGTGCTTTCTCTTCATTATTTCCTTGTTGTTCTTGTTCTTGTTGTTGTCCTTGTTGTTGTTGTTGTTGTTGTTGAACGATTGTATCTAATGTTGGGGCATCAGGTGCTAATTTTGTTAATGATTTATCAATTTTATTATAAATTGCTCCAAATCTCTCCATTTCTTGTGGAACAATAGAACCTCGTTTAGAAACAAGTTGAAGAAAAATTCGTAAATCAATTAAGTCATTTAAATCTAAATCTAATTGTGTGTGTTGTTTTTCTGTATCTGGGTTCATATATTATTTATAGTTATAATTATTATTATTTCTTTATATTACCGAAAACAACAATTATATTTTTAATAATATTTATTTTGTTAGAATATTTATATAATTTATTTTTACATAAATCGTTATAATATAGTTTATAATCTTTAATAAATTCTTCAAATGTTAAATAGTAATCTGGATTAATTTTATTAATAATTTTAGTAATATCTGGTGTAAATTTAATATATAAATCAATTAAAGTTTCATTATTAATAGTTTCTATTATAAAATCACATATAATATAATGATTTATATATTCATCTGTATTATTTAATATATTTTTTGGTAAATATTTTGAATATATTTTTGAATAAGACATTTTCTTACAAGGTAATATGTCATATATATTTTTTAAGTTATTATATAATTCTATTAAATTATTATAAATTAAGTTAAATGTATCTGGATTTTTTAATTGTCTATCATTAATATATAATGTTATATCATAATCAAATGTATTAATTATATCCTTACTATAATATTCTAAACATCTACCACCATATATATATCCATAGACATTTTCATTTTTTAAATTCGTGAAGAATTTATTTAGATATTTATCCATTATAAATCTATTATAAAAAAATAAATATAAATCAATTTATTAAATATTAATTATAATTATATATATAGTTTTACTATTAATTTTTATTTATACTTTTTTGGTATATTTATTAATTTGATGTAAATTTTTATTTAGATATGGTTTAATATTATTACTAGAAAATCTGTATAAATTATTAAGAAATTTATTTATATTTTTGAGTGCTTTATCACTTTGTTGTCCTGTATAATCTTTAATAACTATACAATTTTTAGGTTGTAAAAAACAATTTTCTGCTAAATTATCTATAAATATCATATAATCCAAAGTAATTTTATTATTCTTTACTAATAATGATTTTGGTATATTATTTTTTTTATTAATTTTGTGATAGATTAATTTTTTTGCTACTACATTTAAATCCTTAGAGTATTGATTATTAATAACTACACAAGAATTACGATATAATTTAGCATCAAAAAAATCATATATATCATATTTTTTTAAAAGATTATCAGCATAAGATTTCAACGCAGCAGTATATAATACTATATACATTATATTTGATAATTCTTTTATAAATTTTTTTAACCCTGGTCTTGGTATAGTTTTTCCATTTGAATTTGTGTGTAATAAAGTTTCATCTAAATCTAAAACTAAAATATATTTTTTCATACTTTATATTATTATTATATATTATTTATTTATTATTTATTTATGTTTAGTATTTATATTTAGAAATTTTCATAAATAATATAAAAATATATCCTTATTAAATAGATAAATAGAAATTATCATGAGTATTTGTAATGCGAGGAAAAAAACTAATATATTTCACAAATGTTCT
>Ga0222719_10003826_pt1 | contig 13294 bp, 7 predicted proteins | sample C33_34DmetaG_FD_165039 | JGI IMG/M metagenome (GOLD analysis project Ga0222719, IMG submission 165039) | Estuarine water microbial communities from San Francisco Bay, California, United States - C33_34D | ecosystem: Environmental > Aquatic > Marine > Unclassified | place: USA: California...
GGCTAGGGAACGGGGCGACGACGACGACGGGGCGACGCGCGAGCGATGGAGACGTGGTTGAGGATTCAGGCGCGGCGCGCGGCGCCGTCAAGCCGAAAAAGGCGGCGAGAGAGTCGCGAGAGCGACCGCGGCAGGAGGGGCGGAATAAGGCCAGGGCGGCGATGCGAGTCAACGCCGTCGCGATGAATGTCTCGACCGTCGATCCCGAGTACGGCGTCGACGCGAACGCGACGGCGAAAGAGGGCGCGCGCTCGACGCGCGTGCGCGTGCCGAGCAAGCGGTTACTCGAGAGCGACGAGCTCGCCGCCCTTCGCGCCAAGCGACTCGCCTCCGATCGGCTCGCCAATCGCGCCAACACCGCCAATCCTCGCGCCGCCAACACCGTCGGCATCGGCACCAATCGCACCAATCATAACGACGCCTCGCGTCGAGCGGCGGAGCGGCGTCCCGCGGATTCGCAGAGCGACCCGACGTTCGACCCGACGTCGACGTCGCTCTGACGCCCGACCCATCGCCGCGCGCGCGCCTCGCGCCAGTTGTACATCAATCATCCTTCGTATTTCTCGCGAACCCGTTCGCGATCGATCGTTCGCCGCGTCGATGCGCCGCGTCGCTCTCGAGTCTCTCGCGCCAGGCGCTTCGCGCGTCCATCAATAATCGGTGAGGCGTTCCGGAAACGCGCCAACGCAGCCACGACACTTTTCGTCGCGGTACGTCGTCGCCCTCGCCCGTTCGCGCGCTCGAGCGCGCGCGCGCGACGCGCAAAAACAATCTCGTCGCGATCCGCCGCGCGCGCGCGCGTCGCCGACGTCGCGCGCGCGTCGCGCGGCGCGTTTCCGTCGACGACGGGACGCGCGCGCGACGGAACCGCGCGCGCGAGCGACGCGCGCGAGCGACGCGCGCGCGATGCGCGGCTCGGATCGCGCGACGCGCGTCGAGGGGATATTCGCGCGTCGCATCGCGCGCGCGGGGCGGGACGCGCGCGTCGCGCGACGCGGCGACGTCGCGGAAAGGATCGATCCTTTCAGGGCTTTTGGGCGTCGCGACGGGTCGTGATTCGAAGAAGAGACTGACGACGACGCGTTCGCGACGACGCAGCTCGCTCGCGGAGCGACGGGATAACGAACGCCGCGCTCGGGCGCGCGATCGAGACCGACTCGTAAGTAAATTCCTCTGAAGCGCGCGCGTGGAGCGCGCGCGCGAGGGAGGGACAGGGAAGGGATGGCGGCGACGACGGCGACGGCGGCGACGGCGAGCGGAGGCGCGGCGGCGGCGGCGGCGAGTCGAGGCTCGCCGCCGGCGATGGTGTATCATCCGTCGGCGATGGTTGCGCCGGGAGTTGTGCCGTATATGGCGCCGCGTGCGCCGACGCCCGCGGCGGAAGTCGTTGGGAATTCGTTTGTGAACCAGTTTTACACGATTTTGCACACGTCGCCGGCGGTGCTGTATCGGTTTTACACGAATGATTCGACGCTCATCGTGAGTGGAGAGCACGGTGCGGCGAGTGATGCGCCAACGACGTATCGTACGCAACGGGACATTCACAACAAGGTTGTGAGCATGCGGTACGACGAGACCCAGGCGGATGTGAAATCGATCGACGCCTCGCACACGCTGGGCGGCGGCGTGCTGGTGCAAGTGACTGGCGCGTTGCGACGAAAAGGTGATGATTTTGCGCGCAATTTTGTGCAGTCTTTCTTGCTTGCGCCTCAGGAAAACGGTTTCTTCGTGTTGAACGACATTGTTCGATACTTGGACAAGGTCGACACTTCGGGGGAGAAGGCGCCCAAGGAGGCGAAGACGAGCGCCAAGCAGCAAGACGTCAAGGGGGAGTCGAAGACTAAGGCGGCGGAGGTCAAGTCGACGAAGAAGGAGAGTGGTGATAACAAGGTGAAGGGTGACTCCAAGTCAACCGAGGACGAGGACGCGGGTGAAGTGGATCCGAGCAAGCCGAGAACGTACGCGATGATGGCGGCTTCGGCGGCGGCGGCGGCGGCGGCGGCCAAGCCCACGGCAGCGACAGCCAAGCCCACGGCGGCGACGGCGGCGACGACCTCACCGATGACCTCGCCGAGCGCTACCTCGCCGAGTTCCAAGTCACCGGATAAGGCGGAGCAAACGGTCGCGGCGACCAAGCCCGGATGCGGTATCTTCATCAAGAACATCTTCATCGAATCGACGGTGGAGGATCTTGAGCGCGAGTTCAGCAAGTTTGGTGTCGTCCTCGGTGGTGCCAAGGGCATCAATCTGAAGGCACCGAAATTGTCGCATGAAACCAAGTTTGCTTTCATCGACTTCGATGAGCCAGCATCGGCGCAGGCGGCTTTAGAGGCGACAATCGAGCTTCACGGCAAGATTTTAGTGGTTGAGATGAAAAAGGCTTCAGTCGTCAATGCCAAGGGCGTTGGCGCGAACGGGAAGAAGGAGTCGAAGGGACGAGAGGGGGGGGTCGAGCGCAAGGGTAGCGCTAAGAATGGACGGCAACCGAAGAAGACTGAAGGTGCCGGTTCCAACAAATGAGTGGGGGCAGAGAAAATAGTAGTAGACCGACGATGACAACGTTCGACATCGCATCCAAGAACACAATTCTGCGAACACAGTAGACAAGAAGACTCTGCGAACACAGTAGACAAGAGACTTAATACGAACGAAGAATTGACGACACGCCGTCTAATTATGCCTCGCTCACGCCTTGTAGAGAATACGCGTGGCAACTCTCGAGGACTCGTCGGCGCGGCAACTCTCGAGGACTCGTCGGCGCGGCGACAGCGAGAGAACGAGAGACTTCACTTCTCGACGCACCACGCGCCGTCGTTGAATGCACGCCCCGATAAACTTCATCATGCACTGGATCAGAATTGGTACGGGATCCTTCGCCGCGCGAATGAATCGAATCGGAACTGAGCACAGAAAACGCGCGATGAGCTCGTCGACGAAGAAGTGGCTTGCCTTGGACGCCGTCTCCGGTGAAACCGCGGTGATCATGGCGATCGGTGCTGGGGGGTTACTCGGATGCGCGTACGCGATAGGTCAGGGAAAGCCGCATTTCGAGGCGTCAAAGAAGCGTCGAGAGGAAGAAGTCATGAGAACGAAGAAGACGGATGAAAACGAAAAAGAGTAGGCTGTCGCGCTCGCGTGTTGCTTACAACTTTGTTTTCAACTTTACAATTCAAGTCATTCTCGCACATTTTGCTGCTGCGTGTTGCCATTTTGCCAAGCATTCATTGAATTTTCGTACAGTCGCATCATATCGTGCATTTGATTATTCTGGTAGGACATACCCGACATGCCCCACGCTGGCATTATGGTGCTAAAAGGTGGCAACGTCGGCGGCGACAAATCGCCGCCGGCTCCTTCTAACGTTGGCGGCTTGGACGTTTCATACTGTGGCGGTTGCGCGGGAGATGAGCTCATCAAGTGGTGTGCTGCTTGTGCTTGCGCCATCGACGCTTGCGCGAGACGATGAAGGAAATTGGTGTTGCCTATCGTTCTCTGCGCGATGACACTGTTCAAGTCGGCGTTCACATCCAAGGGATATCGCGCCGCGAGCTGGGCGGTGGTGAACGCGAATAAATGATTGAGCTGTGCCACGTTGTCTGGAGTCAGCGACATTTGTGCGTTGCCACCGGGCAATCTAGGTCGTCCGCGCGGGCGCTTGGCCTCGGCACTGTTCGAATCCTTGTTCGCCGCTCGCTTGCGCTGATTCGTCGTCGGATTCTTCGTCGTCGAGGTTGTTTGCGGACGCATGGCCGACCCAAACTTCGACGAAGCCATCGGGAGCGGCTTGCCATCTTCATCGAGTTTACTAAACCATTGCAAGCCTTTACCTTGCGCGATGAGGTCCGCGGTAGAGTTTTCTCGGCTCAGCCAAAGAAACGCCGGCTTCCTCGAATCAGCAAGGTGCACTTTTCGAATCAAATGCAAAGAGCACAAGATGTTGGCGATGTCGTACAGGCGACGAATCTTAGTCTTCAACTTTGCGTCGTCGTGTGCGTCATCTAGAAGAAGTCGCGCCGCCGTGTCCAAACTCACGACGTTCAGCGACGACGCCAGGAACAGCTGAACAAACTTTTGCGACAACAATACCAGACTCTTCTCGCGGCGGCCGTCGTCGCCTTGCGCGCACGGCCCCGCGAATCTTTCCTGCCCCGCGAACGGAGCCTTGTTACGCACAGAATCGTTACGTGAATCAAAGTGTAGCACCGCGGTCGTCGTCGTCGTCGTCGCCGTCGTCGTAGGCGAGCTTCGATCGGAATCAATATTTTGTTGGTTATGTTCGTCGCCGCCGACGTCCTTTTCTTTACCTTCGCGCGACGCCGCGCTGTCGTCGTTACTATTCTCCTCGCTTCCATTCGCGCCGCTAATTTCAAAGTTCGCCCCGAATTCTTTCAACCCCGCCTGTTTCAAGCGCTTCAAACTCTCCGGCAACCGTCGCACGCCGTGCCACGAATATTGATTCTTCGCCTTGCGCGCCATCACGTCGATGCTCTCCAACACGTTCACGATGTCGTAAATCCTCCGTCGCGCCACCCCGAGCTTCTCCGTCGCCTCGTCCAGACTCACGCTCTCCACCTCCCCGTTCCCATACAGCGCCAAAAAGTTCTCGCACAGCACGCCGAGCGATTTATCCTTCCGACTGTACGCCGCGCTCGCGCTCGCGCTCGCGCCCGCGCCGTCCCGCCCATCCGCCTTCGCCGCCGTCCGCGCCTCGCTCGCGCCGCCATCGCGCCCTCCCGCGCCCACCGCCGCCGCCGTCTCGCTCGCCCGCCCACCGCCGCGCGTCTCCGAGTCCTCGCACGCGCGCGTCGTCCCGTCCATCGCGAAAGATGTCCGTCGCCGCCGTCGCCCGCGTGACGTCGATCGATGCTCGCCTCGCGCGTTCGAACCGTCGCCTCGCGCGTCGTCGTCGCGCGTCGTCGCGCCCTCGCCGCGCCGCGATCGGTCGACGCGTTTTCGATTCGCGTCGCGCGTCGCGCGCGTCCGTCGCGCGTCGCGCGTCGTCGTCTCGCGTCGCGTCGCGCCGTCGCGCGCGCGGTGCCAGCTCTGGCTGCGAACCGTCGCGATCGATCGATCGATCGACGCTCGAGCGCGCGAACCTCGACGCGAGCGTCGACGCGCGCGCGCGATCGACGCGGTGAGGTTCGAGCGTCGATCGACGCGATCGATCGATCGATCGATCGATCGACGCTCGAGCGCGCGAACCTCGACGCGCGCGTCGACGCGCGCGCGCGATCGACGCGGTGAGGTTCGAGCGTCGATCGACGCGATCGATCGATCGACGCGCGCGCCGTTCGCGCGACCGCGACCGCGACCGCCGACCGCGCGCGCGAGCGTCGCGGCGTCGCACGCGCGCGCGCGCGAACGTCGACGCCACGCGCGCGGTCGCGCGAACGGCGCTCGCGGCGCACCGCGCGCGCGCGCTCGCGCGCGCGACGCGCGAAGACATGCGCGGGACGGCGCGCGACGGCGGCGGCGGCGGCGCGGGCCTGCGCGTCGCGGGAGGCGCGGTGCGGAAGAAGAGCCACGGCGGCGCGGAGGATCGGTCGGCGTACCAGGGAATACAGTTCCTGAAGTCGTTCGGGCAGCACATCCTGAAGAATCCAGCCATCGTGAACGCGATCGTGGACAAGGCGGGGGTGAAGAGCACGGACGTGGTGCTGGAGATTGGGCCGGGGACGGGGAACCTGACGACGAAGCTGTTGGACGCGTGCAAGAAGGTGATCGCGGTGGAGTTCGATCCGCGCATGGTGTTGGAGCTGCGACGACGCGTGCAGAGCGATCCGGCGCAGAACTCGAGGCTGGAGATCATTCAGGGAGATTTCTTAAAGGTGGATTTGCCGTACTTCGACGTGTGCGTGGCGAACGTGCCGTATCAAATTTCTTCGCCTTTGATTTTTAAACTCTTGGCGCACAGACCGATGTTTCGAAGCGCGACGCTGATGTTTCAGAGGGAGTTCGCGATGCGCTTGGTCGCGCCCCCGGGAGACGCGCTGTATTGTCGGTTGAGCGTCAACACGCAGCTCTTGGCGCGGACGCAGCACATTTTAAAAGTCGGCAAGAATAACTTCCGGCCGCCGCCAAAGGTGGACTCGTCCGTCGTGAGAATCGAACCGAGGCATCCGCAGATTCCGGTGAATTTTAAGGAGTGGGACGGCCTGGTGCGGTTCTGTTTCGGGCGTAAAAACAAAACTCTTGGAGGCATTTTCAGGACGAAAAACGTGCTGGAACTGCTGACGAATAACTTTCGCACGTACAAGGCGTTGCAAGTCGTGCCGGACAAGAAAGTGAACAAAGCGAAAGCGAAAGCGAAGGCTGATTCGATGATGGACGTCGATGATGAAGATGAAGAAGCCACGGGGACGTCGTCGGAAGTCGTCAAGCAGCTCATCGAGGACGTGCTCGCCACGGATGGATTCGGGGAGATGCGCTCGAGCAAGATGAGTCAAGACGATTTTTTGCGTCTGCTCGCCGTATTCAACTCCAAGGGTATTCACTTCGCGTAGTTACGTAGCAATCATAGAATTTAAAGCGACATGTGTGTACTTTTTATTACGTAAATATTCGCAGGGCGGCTAGGTTGATGGAGGAGAGGTGACGTGCGCGGCGCTTGTTCGCGTCGCTCTTTTTAGTCGAGGCGACGTAACAGGTACTTCACTTGAACATCCTTCGTCATGGGCATGATCCAGCGGTAGTATAACTCGCCCACTTTTTCCGGGGCCAATTTTAACGATTCAGAACCGACGGGTAAGGCCAAAGTATCGGGAATGTCTTCGCTGATATCCGAACCGTACACCGCCGCCTTGTTTGCCACCCGTCGAACGACCCGGTCCTCCACGGCTTGGTTCGTGAGAAGTGCCATCAAACCGTCGGCGTCTTGCGCTTTGATCAACTCCGTGTATTCTTCCGGCTGCGCCAAAAACTTGGACTCAGCGACGTACTTGCCGTAATGAATTCGCCTGGAAATCGTTTGCAAGCACGACAAGTCGCACAGACTCGCGCTCCCGTAATTGTTATCATCCCCGCCCTCGCACATCTCCGGCAAAAGATTATCGACGTACATTTCCATGATGCGATCATTAATGTTAATCGACTCCGCGCACGGGTGCAAAACGTCCTTAAACGCGATCGGCGGAATCACCAACGGCGGCTGCGCCTCTGGATAAAACGCGTGCTCATCCGGCGACGTATACCTTCGAATCTTCCCGTGACTCTGCTCCACCTCTCGAAGCATGAACTCCAGCATCGACGCTCGATCACCGTTCGGCGCGAAGCACGGCACTGGCACCGCATTTTTCGCATATATCGCGGAATTCAGCTTATACTGCGCGCGTTCGATGAGCGCGAAGATGATGGAATCCTCCTGCCGAATCAAGCTCTGCCGCACGTTATCCAGCTTCAAGCGATCGCTCAGGTCTTCGTAATCCACGGACTCGTTCACGCCGCCTCCGTTCACGCGATCCCTCGCCGCCGTCGCGCGCGCGTCGCGGCCGAGCGCGCGTCGGCGGCGTCGCGCGTCGGCGGCGTCCCGCGCGCCGTCACCACCGCGACGCGTCGCGCGGCGCAGGCTCGCCGCGCGCGCGATCGAGCTCGAGCTCGCGAGCGAGGCGGGCGTCGTCATCGCCGCGTCGCCGCCGTCGCGCGTCGAGGTCGCGCGTCGCTCTGTCGCGCGCGCGGACGCGCGAGCGCGCGCGTTCGCGACATCGAACCCGGCGCGACGCCGGCGCGACAGAGCGACGCGCGCGCGCGACGCGCGCGCGCGACGACGACGCGCGCGGCGAGCGGCGAGCGGTGAGCGGTGATGCGCGCGAGCGCGCGCGCGCGCGCGCGCGAGGACGAAAAGGCGACGACGGCGACGTTCGGTGGGTCGGACGTGCTGCGCGCCGCGGCGACGACGCCGCTGACGCCGCCGCCCGCGCGCGAGAGCGCGACGGACGACGACGCGGGACGCGCGCGGTGCGATGGAACGTTCGCCGAGCTCGGGCCGAGCGAGAAGAAGCGATTGGCGGCGCTGATTCAAAAGTGCGTGGAGGCGCACGAGGGGGCGGGACGCGCGGAGCGGGAGCGAGACGCGGCGGTGACGGCGCTCGAGCGCGAGCGAGAACTCAGAAGCACGATGGAGATCGAACGTGATGTGGCGGTGGAGACGGCGAGGGCGCTGAAGGAGGAGTTGGCGGCGGCAAAGGAACGCGCGGCGGCGCTCGCGGCGACGGTGGCTCGGTTGCGAGAGCGGCTTCAGTCGACGCGCGGGGACGAGGAGAGGATGGGAATGGGGAGAATTGCGACGGGTGCTTCTTGGTCGAAGAGTGATGATTTCGACGTGCCGACGCCGAGAGGGACGTTGACGTTGTCGCCAGTCGCGTCCGAGGCGCCACGACGAGAATACTCGGTGGACTTACTGGAACTCATCGAGAGCGTCGAACGAGAAAGCTTTTAGCGACGTCATTCGTAGTATTTGTAGTCATGATCTGTATAACGTTTGCGATGTTCGCTCAGTTTTTTCAGAGAGTGAGTGATATTGATTACAAGGCGATTGTTTTGTTTACTCCCAAGCTTTGCGTCTCGTCTTGGGAGCGCGCTCGTTTTGCGCAAAAGGATTGGCGCGCTTTGCGCCGGCGGACGATCGCCTGTCGTACATAGAGTTATCTCTGCTCGCGAGTGCGTTCGCTGATACCCGCCGCGATCTAGTGTTCGCCCCAGCCGGCGCGGGAGCCTCCGCGCCTCCGTTGGTCAAGTGAGCAAAGTTATGCGCGATGTTGCGCTTGGCTTTTTTGCCGTTTCCTAATTCCACTTGGTTCACGGTGGACGCAAACCTGAGCGAGCACATCGACTCCTCGGCGCTGTCCAAGTCTGGAGCTATGTTCACTACCATCAATGTCTTGCCTTCGCCCCCTAAGCAGGGCGCAAGCAGGTACGTAAGCTTACTATTGCGGTAGGGAATGTGCTTGTCGCCCCTCCCGACGGCGGCGAACACGTCTCCCAAACAGGACAAGCTCTTGTTGATGGCGCAGGCTTCTGTCATTCGCTGCCCACGAGCTCCACTCCTCTTTGTTCGCTCAGAACCGGCTAAGTCAACAAGGTTGAGGCAACCCGTGAGGGTTTGACCCGTCGCTTGGTGCACGCCGGTGATGTACAACAGGAACAACGTGTGCGAGCGGGACGAGTTTGCGTTCATCTCCGTTTCCGCCACTTCCCGCGCCTTCATGGCACGGCGCACTAAGCTAGTCGCTTCGTACACAGATGTTACCTCTTCGCGCACGACACCGGTCACCGTAGGGCATCCACCCTCTGGAGCGTTGACCACGCTGTGACGTTCGCTGTGCGTGGAGCCCGGGCACAGCAAATCGCGAATCTGCTCGTTGTAAATCTCCACGTAACTCGCCTCCATGGTGTATTCGTAGCCCTTTGATCGAAGAGCCTCGGCTTGTTCAAGCACCTTGGCGACCGCTCTGGGAACGATACCGCGACGCTCGCCCTCACCTTGACCCAACATTGTGTACGTCTTACCGGCGCCAGTTTGACCGTACGAAAACAAGCACACCTTGTAACCATCGAGAGCGGATTGAACGAGCTCGGAAACTTCCTCGAACACTTCATCTTGGCTTGAATGACCGTTGAACACGCGATCAAAGTTGAACAATCTCGGGTCAAGCTCCGGAATGGACACGGCGAGAGTCTGCTTGTCGACATCCGGGACGTCGACGACGCTATCTTCACCTGGCAACAAGGGACGAACTCGAGCGATAACACGAACGTTTCCACGCAATTCCTGGATCATGTTGTGCATTTCGCGTCGCATTTCGTCCGCCTGCAGGAGTTGAGACTCGAGCTCTCTCACGCGATCGAAAGACGCGACGTGCTCGTCCTTGACTTGCTGCGCGCGTCGGGTCGCCAAGGTGGCCTCCTTGCGTAATTGCTCCATCTCCGCTTGCATCTTCGTGGCTTCGCCTTGCTTACCGCCATTGCGTTCGAGACTACGCACCTTGGCCTCCAAATTCGCGATCGTGACCTTCATACGATCGACAGAGACGCCATCGGCCTTGGCAGGCATCGGAGCCAAGTTCGTGCTTGTCGCCTGGCGACGCGCCTCCTCCTTCTCGAGTCTGAGCCTCGTGATTTCTGCGTGCAACTTTGACTCGCGTTCATTGGCTTCCATGAGCACACGTTGTGCTTTTTGTTCCAATTCAACTGTTTCCTTCGTTCGAGCAGATCCACCAAAGGTTTGAAGTTCTGTAATGAGCTCTTGCTTCTCGCGCGACGCTGCGGCTTGAAGCTGCGATCGGAGTTCAGTCATCGCGTGCTCTTTCTCCGCAGCGGCTGCGTTGCACAGTTTGGCGGCTTGCAGCGCCAATGCCTCTTGTTTTTCGTTTTCGAGCGTGTCTCGAAGGTTCTCAATCGCAGACTTGTAAGACTTGCTCGAGTCGATGCTACCCGCCGCCGCAGCTTCCGCCTTTGCTTGCGCAACGGCGACTTCCTTGACAGCATTAAGCTCAGCTTTGAGATTATCCAGCGCGACTTGCTTCTCGATCGTAAGCTTCTGACGTTGTTCTTCGAGAGCGCGGGCCTTGATGGCTTCGAATTGTTCTGACGCGTTGTTCTGCAGAGACGCCTTGAGCTCAGCGAGCATGGACGCCTTTTCAGCTTCGTGCTTTCTGATCAACTCGTACTTTTCGCGCTCCAGCGCGGAAACGGCGTTGTGTTTATCAGTCGCAAGCTTTTCCGTGAGCTCTTGAATCTTGCGCGACATCACCTCCGCGTGCTTCTCGCTCGCCATGACAAGTGCGCTTTGCTTCTCGGCTTCCATCTGCGCCTTGATCTCCGCGTCACTACGCGACGACTTGCCGCCAGTAAACGCAACCGAACGTGCTTGCTCGAGTTCAGCCTTCAAGTTATTTGAGAGTTCAGTCATTGTCTCCTCGTGAGCTTCCTTGAGAGCCTGGATCGCAGCTTCGCGCTCGGCAGCCGCTTGCTGCGTCAATTCTACTCGTTGCGCTTGAAGCGCCTCCTCCTTGCTCGCGAAGAGCTCGGACTTGGCTTGTTCGAGCTGCGCGATCGTGCGCTCCTTTTCGTGTTTGAGTTCATTCGAAAAGTTTTCAGCGCACTCTTGGCGAACTCGGATCTCGAGCTCGGACATCGCGGCTTCGTGTGCGTCGTGAGAGCCCGTGAGCGCGGAGTCGCGCTCGCTGAGAAGCTTGGACTGGAGTTCTTGCTGCTGCGCCTCGAGCGCTTTGGCCTTGTCCAACGCGTGTGCCTCTTGCATTTTCTTCGCTTGTTCGGCGAGCGCGCGTTGAGCCTCTTGCTTAACACGAGTCAACTCTTCTTGCGCAGACTGCTTGACTTGCTCGAGCGTCGAGTGAAGACTTTCAAGCGCGCTCGAAGCCTTTGCAGCGGCGAGCTCGGCTCTGTGCTCGGCATCCTTGAGGGCAGCTTGGAACTCAGCCTTCACGTGAGCTTCCTTGGCGCTCGCTTCTGACTTGAACGCGGCGAGAGTCATCTCGTTGTTGGTCTTTTGCTCAGCCAAGAGAGAGTTGAGGTGCACAATGCGTTGCTGCATATCCTCCTTGCTTTCAGACTTGAACGTGTTCATCTCTTGCTCGAGGCGCGCGCGGAAGTCACGTTCGAGGTTGTTGACTTCCTCACTTTTTTCGCGTGAGAGAGTGTCTTCGAGATCACTGAGAGCCTTCTCCTTTTCAGCAGTCATCGCGGTGACAATCTTTTCGATGTCCGCTTGAGCGCGTTCGTTCTGCGTCGCCGCCTCAGACGCGAGCTGGTTGTACTGCGCCGTGACGCCCTCGAGCTTGGATAATTGCGCCGAGAGTTCGTTCTTGAGAGAATCTTCAGAATGTTTCAACTTCGCGAGCTCGGCTTCCCACTGCGCCTTCTCCTCTTTGTACGAGCTCTGAAAGTCGGCGTGCTGCGCCGTGGCGTTTTCGAGCAACGCCTTGGCCGCCGCGAGCTCTTGCTGAGCAATCTGCGTCTGCTCCTTCGCTTGATCGGCTTCAACCTTTGCTTCCGCCGCCGCCGCACCGGCTTGAGCCGCACTGACGTTCTCCATTTGTCGAAGCTGCATCATCTTCTCTTGCTCACTCGCGAGCGAAGCCTCGGCGTCGTTGGCCGCTTGGACGCGCGCCTCGGCGTCGGCAATCTTCTTTGAGAGCGCAGTCATGACTCGTGCGTGCTCTTCTTCGCGAATCTTCGATCGTTCCTCGTTCAAAGCGTCGATTTTGCGCTGAAGTTCTTCCTCGGCCTCCTGAACCTTGTTCAAGTGCGCCATGTGATCCTCCTTTTGCTTCGCCAACCGTTCGCGTTCCGCTTTCAAGTCGGCCATCTCCGCCGCCGTCGCCGGCACGGTAACCGTTTGCCCGTTCCCGTTCACCGCAGCCTCTTCCACGGCCGCCTTATACGAACGCTCGATTTCTTGACACTCCGCCGTCATCTCATCCTTGTGCTGCAGCAACTGCTTGAGCGTCTCCTTTTGACTCTTAATGTGCATCGTGAGCTCCGCCACGAAGCCCTCCGGGTCCGCCTTCTTCTTCACCGTCGGTCGCCACGACAGGCACCTCGTCGCGTTTTCCATCGCCGGAGACTCATCGTAAATCTTCCTCGCCACCGCTTGCACCTGCGACTTCATCCCATCGTTGAACAGAATCGTATCATCGTTCCCGCCTGCGTTCGTTCGCGCGTTTAAAACCGCCGTCGTCAGTGTCCCGCCTCTCGCGCGCGCGCATTCGTCGATCCCTCCCACCACCACCCCACGGTCGCCCGTCCCGCGCGCGCGTCCTGGACGATCGAACCATTTCATCGTCGTCGTCGCCCGACGTCTCGACGCGTCCACTCGCGACGCGCGCGCGCGCGGCGCTCGAATCCGAATCCTTTCCCATCGTTCCCCCAACGGCCGTTTATCGCCTCGGTCGCGTCGCATCGCATCGCATCGCATCGCGCACCGATCGACGGTCGCCCGCTCCGCGACGCGCGCCTGACGCTCGACGGATTCGTCGCCTTCCGCGCGCTCAGCGGTCCGTCGCTCAGGCTCTGTCGACGCAAGTTTTCCATCCTGCGCGCGCGACGAATCGAATCGCGAAGGCAAACCGTCGTCAGTCGGCGTTCGCGTCGCGTCGCGTCGTCGCGTCGTCGCGGCGCGTCGCGTCGGCGCGGCGCGATGTCGGTCGCGTCGCGCACCTCGCGCGCAGGTGATTCATCTTCACCGCGCTCGTCGGCGCGGACGCGGCGTTCGTCGCGTCCGTGAGCGCCATCGCGCGACGCAGTGACGCGCGCGCGCGGGCGCGCGGGGGCGTTC
>Ga0222719_10003827_pt1 | contig 13292 bp, 12 predicted proteins | sample C33_34DmetaG_FD_165039 | JGI IMG/M metagenome (GOLD analysis project Ga0222719, IMG submission 165039) | Estuarine water microbial communities from San Francisco Bay, California, United States - C33_34D | ecosystem: Environmental > Aquatic > Marine > Unclassified | place: USA: California...
CTGGAGGCCCAAACGACTTCGGAGCGTGGGTGGATTTCATCACTGGGTCCTGATATTACACTCGGCACAGAACTCTGCGTCGTCAATCTTGCGAACACCACACTCTTGATACTTGCAGCCGTTGTCCCACGACTGCCCGCAAGGACCGATCAGAGAAGTGCCTTCGTGGTATGCCTGAAGCACGGCTCGAAGTGTGGGCACGGGAGCTTCAGCGGGGGGAGCTGGCGGGATGCCCTTATCTTCTTCAAGGAATGTTTTGAGAATCAAAGCCGTGGCTTGATTGAGTGTCATCCCTTCTTTGTCGGCAAAGTCGATGAGGTCGTTTTTGATGAAACCCGGGACTCGTGTCTGAACAGCCACAGTCTTATTTGGATCTACATGATCTGGTCTAAGACCCCGACGTTTATCAGTCTTCTTCTTCGGCATTGGGGTTGTAATCCTTAGGAGGGTCAAAATGAGATTCGTAACCTTCACCTGTCAAAAACTGCACGATGTCAGGAGACATGTAGATAGCGTCTGTATTGTCGGTAGGCGCCGACACGCCTAGACCGATTAGAATGCCTTGAAGAATGGCGCTGTCGATAAGCTCCATGACCCAAGCAATAGCGTTACTGTCCATGTCGTCCACAAAAGCTTTTACATTGGGGTACCCGGCTAGATACCCGACCACGGCGATGGCTACGGTGCCGAAAGCGTCGATCTTCTTGAACTCGCCGTACGAAGAATCAGACCATTCCTTATACATGTTGGCCGCATTGAGGTAGGCTTCTTCTTCTGCTAGAAGCTCAACTAGAGCAGCATCCCAATCATCCATTCCCTCTTCAGGCATCGTTAGTTCCATCTCGCTTGTCAGATACGTAATCTTCGATCGTGGAAAAGCCCGATTCGCGTAGTAGCGCCAGCTCAAGCCATTCGGTCATAGACATTCCAGAGCCTTCACTAATATCTAGCAGTAGGTTCTTCAATCCGGGCTTTACACGAAAGCTAATACCGACGCTTTCAGCTTCCCAATCTGCCCGCTTAGACGGGCGGCCTGTTCTGGTAGGAGACCAGTTCTTCATCATAGTCACCGGAACTTCGACTCAACGAGCCACTCGTTGCCGTCACGAAGACGCGTTCCACACTTCTGACAAATCTCTGCCCATGGGTAAGTAAGGCGCTGATTCTTTGGATGATCACAGACAAGGATTTGCTCAGCTCGATAGTTAGCTAGCTCCCTAATCCACTCCGATAGGCCCTTGCCTTCGGACTCGGCGGCGTCTTTCCATTGCGCCTTTTCCTCATCGGTAGCTCGGATGAGCACCTGAGTATTCTTGTTTTCCTTGTCGGTCATTTAGGCTGTCCTTTCAACAGAAACGAGCTTTATTGATATGCTATCACAGGCTTTATAGATATTGCTGGAAAAGTAAAAGCCTGGGCCGATGTTAGGTCAGCCCAGGCTTCGGTCTTTATAGAAGTATGGCACCCTCGGCAGGACTTGAACCTGCAACCGGCGGGGTAGAAACCCGATACTCTATCCAATTGAGCTACGAGGGCAAAGAACTAGTAGTCGATTCCCTTCTTAGCAGCGATACCGCTTTCATAAGCGTGCTTATGGTTACCCATGACCGTCACGGTATCTGAAATGTCCATAAGCCATTCAGGGGCGTCACGGCCAGTCAGAACCAACGAAGTGGTCTCAGGGCGGCTCTCAATGGCTGTACGGACTTCCTCAGCGTCGATCCAGCCCCAGTTGATCGGATAGGTGATCTCATCAAAAACAATAAGGCGATACTTACCACTCTCAATAAGAGCCTTTCCCTGACGCCAAGCTTCCCTAGCTTCAGCCTCAGACTGCGACAAGTCTTCACTATCCCATGTGAAACCATCACCAAGCGACCAGAAATCAACACCCAAAGGCTCAGCCATTTTCTGTTCGCCCGTAACCCAATCAGGACTCTTCAAAAACTGAACAACAGCCACAGGCCAATCCCTGGCCCTAGCCCTAAGCATAATACCAAAAGCAGAAGAAGACTTGCCTCGGCCATCGCCCGTGTTCAATACCACAAGGCTTTTGACGTTACGCAACGTGTCTGGTCGTGGGTCTTCTTCAAGTGGTGTCAAATCATTCATACTATTTCTTTTCTGTTAGTGGCAGAGGGTAAGGGATTCGAACCCTTGAGGGCCGTAAAACCCTACTCGCGTTCCAGGCGAGCCCATTCGTCCGCTCTGGCAACCCTCTCAGGAACCCTCAACGCTGTAATCGTCAATGGACATCTGACCTTCCATCTCACTCGAAGCATCAGCCACGTTAGGGGCTCGATGATCTGGAATGGGTGAGACTGTGACGAAAGTGTAACACGTTTTTGGTGAGAATGTGATGCTCTCGACCGAGAACACTTTCAAAGCGCCGTCGACATACAACTGAACGTTATCAGCCGCAGCCACCATAGCTTCGTGGTAAGAAGGGGCATCGACCGCCCACAGGTCTACCTGATCGAGACGCTTTCCGTCTTCGTCAACAAAAACAATAAAGGGGTGCGGTGTGTATGATGCGTGCATGTTTGTATTCTATAAAATATGTAGACAGGGTGTCAAGATTGATTAGCCTTCCACCGGTCACGTTCCGCACGGGCACGTTCCGCAGCACGACGCTGACCCATCTTCGACTTGCGATCCTTCTGGTACTGCTCGTAGCTCGTGTAGTAGAACTCGGTGAGGACAGGCGTCTTCTGGCTACCAGGGCAACGCGTGGAGAAGTTCTCCTCGTGAACCGGGATCTCAGGGGCCGAACCGGCCTTATGCTTGATGCCGAGCAGCTTCTTGTGAGAGTGGAGCTTAGCGCCGCACTTCGGGCACTTACCAGCGACCGGTTGTTCTGTGTTCTTCTGCTTAGCCATCAGAACGGCTCCTTGAGAGCTAGGTAGTGGCGAGCTACAGACAGCTCACTGTGCTCGCCTTCGACGTAGCCACGAAGCATCGCACCGTGGTGCGGTTCGTACTTGCGGATCTCGCCTGCTAGCCAGTCGGCATCGACAAGGTGCTTGTTGTAACGTCCTGAGAGGTTGTTCTTGCGCCACTCACGTACGAAGTCGGGGTGAAGGTAGCCGTCGCCGCCTCGCTTATCAGCGACGACGACAGGACGGCCGCAAGCCATCGCCTCGTACGCTCCACGTCCGAGTGAGATCACGAGATCAACACTGTTCATGACTTCTTGAGGGTTGAGGCTGCGACCGTATGCACGGCCTAGCTTCACTAGCTCCACACCCGCCTTCGTAGCTGCCTGTTCTACGATGCTACCGAAGAGGTGGTCGCCGTTGTTCGATATGTACAGTGCTCGTTTTGGGGTTGTGTTCAGCTTGGTGTCTGGTTGGAACAGTGCAGTGTTGATCGGGTTACGGATCACGTAGGTATCGGTGACGCCTGGCTTGCCTTTGATGGCTTCTTGCACTTCTTCGCTGACAGCTACGTGAATGTCGGCGTTAGGGTGCGGTTTCTCTTCGCCGGGGATGATACCGTGGCAGGTTTGGATGATCGTGTCGCAGCGTTCACGCAGGTTGGTGTTGTCTACCATGGACATGTGGTTGAACATACCGAGGGCGTATTCGCCGTGGGGTCGTTCGAGTCGAACCTGAGGGAAGTCGGGCAGTAGGTTGTTGACGCCTCGACAGGCGATGGTTACGTCATGCCCTAGCTTACGCAGGGCTTTCGCCATCGTCACCGTCCACACTTCGCTCCCGCCTAGTTGGCTTAGGGATCGGGTTGCTAGAAGTATCTTCAATGGTTCGCTCCTCGTAGATGGTTACGCCTGCATCAATGAGTGCTTGGATGCCGGGGATGTTGCTGGATGTGATCTTCTTTCGCCGTCTCATGTGTTTACCCTATATCGTTTACATGTCTATCGTCAAGCGTAATCGCAAAACGTTAACCTCGCTTCTTTGCATCCTCTTCGCGCTCTTTTTCAAACTCTGTAGCAGCCCGCATTAGAATGAGGTGGCGGGTCTGGTCGGGAAGCTCTGCCAGCTCTTCGAGTGAAAGCTCCTGAAGATTAGGAAGTTCTAGGTGCGGCTGAGTGTTGATCGGTCGATTTTCATCCCCGTATCGGATGCGTCCAGTAGGCATAGCTTACGATCCTTTCCTGTCTGATTTGACCATCTCATATATTCCGCGCAAATAAACAGCGCGCAGCTCATCTTTTTCGATGTCTTGAGGCTTCATACGCCCTTCGAACATTGAAAGCAGATATCCAAATGCAGACACGTTTGAGCTACGCAGCTCCTGCATTGCCGGTGTTTCTTTAAAAACACGTGTGTCATCGAGCATCCATGCTTTATCTTTATCATTAATCATTGAGTGCCTCCAAGCGTCTTGCAGTTTCATCCAAAATATACTCTGTTCGTGCTGCGCCTTCAAGACCGATCGGCACATCTAGCGACTCAGAAATAAGCTTAGCACGTTCTGTCAGTTTATCCCAAGGCCGTTTTTCACGGTAGTCATCAGCGGACGAAATTTCGTTTGAAACAAGCATGGCAGTTCTGTTGAGCAGAATAACACGGTTATCACTGAACTGTCCGTATGAGTTCATACCATCATATCCTAGAAGGAGCGCTGCTGATGAAAGACCGTTTTTGAACTCACCATTGTTGTCTGTTGAAGCCGAACTAAGCATTAAGTCTAGCGCTTCGACAAGGTCTGCTGTTTCGGGGTTACTTGCCCACTCTCTACGAAGCATCACCAAGGGATCGTCGTCATTTGCTGACCCGGGGTTTTCTCTTTCCATCTCGTAATTTGTAACGGTTTTACGCATCCGGTCGATTGTAGTCATGTTTGCTGATGGGCTAATCGCTCCACGAATAACACCTCCGCTCGGTCCTGCATATGTAGCAGCGTCATGTGCTGTTGTGTTTTCGTTTCTAACATTTTCTGGAGCGGCATCTCTATCAACAGCAAAGTACAAGCCAGCACCGTCAACACCTTCACCAATCGGAAGGTCTCCGTTTTCAATATGCCGCTTCTGTATCTCCACGTTACCACCACGCGAAAGCGGCACTGCTCCAGAGACGTAAATAACTTGCTCAAGCTCTTCTTCAGTAACACGCAAGTTCTTACCATCGAAGCCACGAATCTCAATCAAAGCCTCAATCAATTCACGACCCGCATAGCCCGAACCCGTTTTGCTTGTTTGATCATATTCAAGCGGCCCACCAGTCAGCGACCCCATAGTTTTTCTACGTTCACGCAGGTTCTCTAGCGCAGCAACAATAGCGGGGTTATTGCGAATAACGTCGGCAAGTTCGTCACGATGTTCTGGACTTACCAAACTATCAGCAATCTGATGTGCCTGAACCGCAAGTTCGTCAATTTCAGCATGCCCACGGGTTACGCCTTCGACGGGTTCGTGGTCATCAACATCAATGTCGGGGTTCTTTGCTCTTGTGGCGTTTCCAACTTCTGCGGTTTTGTCTTTCAAAGCAGCAGCAGGAGTGTTTTCTGTTCGACTGCTTTCAATTCCGAAGCGCATCTCAGACTCAAGTCTTTGTAATTCTTGGATTACTTCACTTTCAATTTCTTTACGTTGTCGCACAGTTTCTTTAAGTTTTTGCTGCTGCTCTTGTAGGCGTTCAAACTTTTCTGCAAAACCGTCGGGCAGGTCTTCCACAATCCTGTCAATCTTGGCCTGCACCTCTTCAGGTGCTGGTAATTCAGGAGCGGCTGGAGCATCGGATGGGTTTCGTGGAGGTGGACCGCCACGCCGACCTTCAGGCATTGCATTCGAAAGATCGGCAGCGAACTGTTCAAGTGTGCGTACTGTGTCGAGATCATCTAGTAGTTGTTCACGCAGCTCTTCATCAATGTCATCGAGTTCGCTGATTGCGGAACGAAGTTTGTCGAAATCGCTTGGTTCATCTTCATCAGCGAACCAGTCATCTTCTCCGCCAAGTGTGCTGGGCAGCTTCAGATAGAGGTCTGTGTCTCTTCTCGGAGTCATCAGCTCTTTAAGTGGTTGGCCATCAACCATAAAGTCTTCCCCAAGCGCATCGTAGACACGCCGCAATGGAGCCTGGCTAAGGCCGTCCTCACCAAACTGCCATCCGACTATTGAATTAGTGAGGGCTTGATAGCCGGGGTTTCCGTCAGGGCCTGTAGGCAGATTGGAAACGTCCAGGTTCGGAAAGTTTTGTTTCATTGTGGAGACGGGGTCAGCAGCTTCTGCTGTCTGGCTAGGAATCAGGTCAACATCATCTGCGACCTCAGCCACATCTTCAATGACATCATCAGAATCAATACCTATTGCTGCTCGGTTATCGTCGTTGAGACTAACTTCAAGCTTCTTGTTAATGTAATCCACGATTGCGTCTGAGCCAGGGAATTTCTTACCTTCCGTAACCCATGCGACTGCTTCAGCAAACAATTCCATACCAGCCTGGCTATCCGCGTCGTCGCCAATGTTGAACAGCTCGTCTCGTTCTCCCGTATGATTCATCCACTGCATAAGGTACTGGAAGTAGTTTTCGGTATCGTACCAATCGCTAACACCGTCGGGTGAAATCCGGTCCAGGAATCCAGACTCCTTCAGGTCTTTAAACAGCCGCTCTCGCAGTTCACGCCACTCTTCATCGTCTTCAACGTCGAGACTTCCTGCCAAAAGGTAGTGAAGTCCGTGAGCATTTTCGTGGATCAAGATGCGTTCTCTAAGTCCTTCGAGAGTAATCGCTGCGTCGTAACCGGTGTCGGGATTCTGGATGGCCCCGTCAAAAAACTCTTTCATGTTCCTTACTTCCATAAGGGGCATATTTCCATCTGAGTTGGCCCACTTCCTGAACTCGTCAAAAGAAATGCCTTTCTCTTTGAAAATATCAGCGAAAAGTGTTGGGTGCAGGTAAATAGCGTGCTCTCCAGGCATGTAGGCTCCGCCAAACGAATTGATCTCTTCACCGCTAAGACCAGTGGGGGCGATCATAACCCTAGACGTAGAACGAAGCTCAGGGTTGATCAGGTCAAGGATTTCACTCACCTCCTTCTGGAATTCTTCGCTGTCCATCACTGCTGCGATGCCTTCAGAAATGTTAGTATCGGTCACGTCGTAAGAAGCGGTGACAGGCTCAAAATATCCATCGAGATATTCAGCGTTTTCGCCTGCGTATCGCTCGTCAAGTAGATCAATGTGTTCCTGCATGGCGGCAACGTAATGACCTAAACGAGAGTCGGGGTCAGAAATATCTATCCCATTCTCTTCTGCCCATTGAATCGTGGCGTCAAGCTGCAACTGTGCATTGTCTCGAAGGACCTTCATCTGTTCAGGAGAGCGGTAAACGAAACCGGAGTGCTCGCCCTTGCGGTTAGAAAGGGAATCAGCAGCACGTCCAGCATCACTAGACAAAGAGGGGTACACCTCGCTAATCTCATCGAGAATGACGTCAGAGTCGTTGAAGTCAGAGAGTAGCTGGGAACTGCGCGAAGGCTGCCCGGGGGACGCTGGTTTGCGCGAATCGTCAGCACCTCCCAGAAGGGGACGCTGTCGCTGTTCGAATGGTATCTCCTCAAATGGTAGTGGATCATTCTCCCAATCTCGCTCGCCTCTAATATCGCGTTGGCGTTGAGCTTCTTCCTCTTCAAAACGACGCTGATTCTCGGCGTCTCGCCTGGCCCGCTCCCACTCTTCAGTCGTGATATCAATACGCTCAGGCATCGCCCCAATCCGACCATCACGATTAGGACGGTCTCCATCAAACAGCATTCCCATAATCTCGTCAATTGGATCAGGATCATCGTCAGCCAAAATCTCACGAATCGGACTATCATCCCTAAAGCTCACAGCAAGTCTACGAATTTCGTCTTCTTTTTCCTTAGAAAAACGATTGTGCGGAGCACGAGCAGGTCGATAAAAGCCCTCATACCTACTACCGTCATTCATGTCAAGATCCCCACCAGGGTCCCTGTTAAACTCATAACGCAACCCGACACCATTACCAATCATGATGTCTGAATCAATGTCTCCGTCACCTGCGGGCTCATAACCCTCCATCAAACGATGAAGCTCTCGCACGTCATCTTCCCAAGTGTCTTGTCGTGGGAAATAAACCGTTACGCCTTTTCCGCGTTGACGCCTGTTACGGGGGTCAAAATCATTAGTTGCATCCCAGAACGACTCTTCAGCGATCTTCATACCCCATCCTCGTTCGACAGCGGTATCGTAGATTCGGTCCAAAACTTCGTCTACTTCAGCGTCGGACGTAGAATAAACGTGTCCTTTGTAACCAGAATTTGTTTTCGGGTAAAGCATCTGTTGGAAATCAACTCCGTAAGGAAGTGGCTTGCGTTCCCAGTTTCTACCTTCAGGAACAACCCTTTCAGGAAGGTCGGCGGCAGGTGTCTCCGCCGCTGCTTCCGGGTGACCAGGATCGTAAGGCTGAAGATCACGCATACCCACGTCACGAATGTTTCGACCGTTGATCGAAATGTAATCGTTCGGGATAGGCTTCGTTAGGACAATAGACTGTTCAGTCACTCCCGTAATGTCATAAAACGCATCTGACGCAAACACAGACCCGCCAAGCCGCTCTGACAGATCCCTTACTACCTGCCCTTCAAACAACAAAGGCTCAGGTGACAGATCTTCAGCAACAATCGCTCCGTCGTCCAATGCTCGTCCTAGATCAATTTCTAGAAGAGCCGTGGGCTGTTCGTTGCCGTCGGCGTCAAGGTGAGGGTCTGCAAAATGGTCAATCTCGGCACGAGACTCACTCAAGAAAACGGCGTCACCGATACCTTGATTGCTGTCCACTCTACTAACAGTGCGAGGTACCAGGCCTTCATTTCGGATTGAGTCAATCGTTTCAGCGACTGGCTGAGCCGGGTTGGGTTCGTCGTCCCTGAGGCCCTGAAGTGAGCGCCCGTAGTTGTTGTCAAAGTTTCGTACAGCGTGCCAAGCACGGCCACGGCTAGCAACGCCTCGACGCCACCTGGAAGTGCGTGCTTCCACTTCTGTTTGTACAAGTTGGCTAGATCCGACTTCGCGCACGCTTAGGCGACGGATAGTTGATCCGCCGTCGGGTCCTTCTTCAACGGTAAAGAAAATGCGGTCATCGTAAGGATCGTCAACGTCCCCTCTGAGCACTCCTAGACTCTTTCCGCCATCATAATCAGTCATGCCGAAACCAGCAGACTCCATATGGGCACGGACTTCATCGGGCGACTGAGGAACATTCTTTTCGTTAGAAGAACCCACAAACAACTTATCAGGTGCGTCAGGCAAGGGAGGAGCTTCGCCTTCATCGTGGCCAGGGTTACCGGTTGAGAAGTTGTCACGGATCTCACGGTAACGCTGCTCTTCAGCTTCACGCAGCATAGCGCCGAACTGTGGGCCAGGCTTAATGCCTTGGTCCTGCAATTCGTTAGCTGTCAACGCAGGCGGAGCGTCCGCAAACTGAAGGAACGGCTCAATGTCGTCTTCGGTCTCAGGCTGCACCCGGTGGAACGCCCGCATATCATCACCCGAAACACGACGGTTCTTGCCGAACTTGTTCTTCAAAGTAGCTACATTACCATCGTTAATGCTGCGGGCCTGCATAATCAGTTCCACGTCAGCAATTTCGTCGTTTGTGAACTTACGGTCCTTCAATACGGTCTTTACATCTTCAATGTCGTTGTCAGCCAGCAGTGAAGCAACCAAGGCCGCACGGTTACTGTAAGAACCGTCATCGGGCAAACGATCTGGGCTTACGTTCAGACCAGGGAACACCTGCCCCCACACGGCACCGGTACCGTTATCAACAATGTCGATTTGGCGAATGTACCCAGAAGGAGAAACAGCCGAGTCAATGCCTCGAACAAACTCATCTCGGACACGCTCACCCGACACACCACGCAACGCCGAGTTAGCTCGGATAGCGTCAACCGTGGCAGAGTCCATGCCCCAGCCGGTACGGCCAGAGAAACGGAACGCACGAAGGATTCGCAGCGGGTCTTCACGGAAACGCTCTGCCGGGTCACCGACAGCACGAACAACACCGTTCTCGATGTCATCAATGCCTCCAACGTAATCCACGATCTCGTTAGTGGAGAGGTCGTAGAAGAGAGCGTTCATGGTGAGATCACGACGACGCACGTCTTCGTCAATCGTGGTGAACTCGACTTCGTCGGGGCGGCGACCTTCGCCAACGTCACGTCGGAAGGTTGCGATCTCGTACTCTTCGCCGTCGGGCATGTTGACGCGCACAACCGCAAAGTCTTTACCGGTCAGGTCCAGGCGAGCGCCCGGAACGTCAGCAAGCATGGCTTCGATTTCGTCTGGTGTGGCGTTCGAAGCGAGGTCGTAATCTTTGATTTTTCGACCCATCAGGGTGTCACGAACAGCGCCCCCGACAAGGTAAAGCTCGAATCCCGCAGCGTCGAATCGTTCCTTGATCGGATCAAGGCTATCAGGGGTTGGGATATTGGCTTCACGACGGACCGGCTCAGGAGCAGCTTCTGTGTCAACACGAACATCGCCGTAAACGTGAACTTGAGAAGCTTTAACAAAGCGGCCAGTCTCCGGGTCACGCACAGTATGAGGCGTGAAAGTAACGGCGGCGCCCGTAGCGATGTTGTCGGTAGGTACTTCGACTACGTCTGCAAACGGAAGTTCTGGGTTTTTATTTTGAACAATAAAGCGGCCAGTGTTTGGATCGCGCAAAGTGTGAGGTTTGAAATCAGGGTCAAGTGCTTGACCGAACGTACTTTGCAACTGTGTATTAATTTTGCCCAATTCTTCGTCAGTCGGACGATCCTTACCGTAGCCTTTAAAGTTTCCATACAGCCACTGACTAAAAGAGCTGTACTCTTCCCTAAGCTGCCCAAGGGGAGTCTCAACAGGAACATCAGCAATGTCAAACAGCGCTTCTTGAGTATCGTCAGCGTCATCACGATCAAGCCACGCAGCAAGGCCAGGGTTGCGCGCCCTAAATGCCGACTCCACAAGGTTACCAAACCCGCGCGGGTAGTTGATAATTTCAGGAGCTTCTGCTGGCCTGTCGCCAACCTTGCGACCACCGTAAAGATCGCCCGCCTCTAGCCAAGCCTCCCACGTGTAACCGTTTTTCACCCAATGCTCATTGATTTTATCTTGACGAATTTCGTCCAAAACCATGTCAAAGTCGTAGCCTCTTTCCAGCCAAGATTCCCTTGTCCAGCCTTCACTTTCCAACCACGCATCAATTTCAGCTTCTCTCCGCGGGGCCGCCTCTGCTTCAACTAGATCTTCCCAGGCTTGCAGGGCGTCTTGACGAGTAACATACGCTGTCACCTTCTTTGAATCGTCATCAGCACGAACAACTTGCAAGTCTCGATGGGCATTAGGATTAGGGCTAGGGATAAATAGTGTTTCAGGCAGTCGTGGGTCAGTTGGCGAAATGGGCGTTTCATTCTTTGGTAGAAGTAGACCGTTAGCGTTGGTCGCCCAATGTGCCTCAGCTTCCCGCCGACCAGGGAACGGGAAACCAGCGTGGTCCAAAGCCTCTACTCCGTGGAAGCGGCGGTCGTCAGGAACAAACACACGCAGCGGTTTGCCGTCTTTATCGACATCCGTGGCTCGTAGCACGAGCATGTCGCGCTTAGGGGCCGGAGGCGGTCCGTCTAGATTGCCGAACAGCGAACCGATTGTGCCGCCGACACGGTCACCAATAGTTCCGTTCTGCTCACGCGCAGATAGAGTACCGCCGCTCCAAGACTGGCGGTAAGGGACAGGGCGTCCTTCTCTGTCTACGATTAGAGTGTTGCGGGTGTCCTGAATGCTGGTGCCAGGGGTTCCAAGTCCAAGCTCCAGGCCAGTTAGGGCGCTAACAATGCGCGTTCCTGCCGGACGCTCAAAAAGCGTCCCTTCCTGAACAATGCCGTCGTTATCAGCATCAGGAGAGTCTGGATTGTAAGGGTCTGGGCGAATGCCGCCCCATCTTGGTGATCCAATAGCCATCAGTACCGGTATCCTGCGATAGTCATGTTTCTATTTTACTCTACAAACACCTCATATGTAAAGCGCCGAAGCCCGGGAAAGGACGAAAGGGTAGGGAAAGCGCTTTCCCGGGCTTCAGCAGAACTACCAAGGACTAACCTCGTCATCGAAAAGGCCGTCTGCAAGAGCCTCGTTCATCTCCTCATCGGTGCGCTGAGGGGCCTGAGCAATCTGAGCGTCTTCGTCGGTTTCAGCCCACTCAACAACCTCGAACGGCCAAGTAGCGCCACGCTTTGTCAACAGCGGCCACTCTCGCTTCTCACGCTGGCCACGGTAGTGATTGAACTGAATAAGCGACGGGTCAGTGATATCTGGCGTTAAAGCGATACCGAACTCAGACCAACGAGACCACACAGCAGAGCCGAACGGGCGCAGGTCACGGCGGTTCTGCTCACCCAGCGGAGCGTGGTGCTCCAACCACAGGGCGCAGTCGTACTCGACACGGATATAATCCAGGAATCGTACAATCTCGCCACAAACGGCCTCAGCGGTCTTGCCGCCAGGGTCAAGGAAAGACTTGTAGATCGGCCCGAAGAACAGGATGTCGGGGTTAGTGTTAGCGACATGCTCTTCGATCATGGCCTGATCACGCGAAGTCAGAAGGTTCACGCCGTCAGGCTTCATCACGAGATGAGCGCCGTCCATATTGCCTTCCTGACCGAACGCCTTGATGCGATCGTAGATCTTGCCGGTGGCACGACGGATGATGCGCTCCGGGTTCTCAAGGTCAATCATCAAGGTACGCAACGGGTCCATCGGCGTTCGGCGGAACGGGTGAATGCCAGCAGATGACATCATCGCAACCTGACGGGCAAGAGTGGTCTTACCAGCACCCTCAGAAGCAACAACCATCACACGGTCGCCACGCTCTAGAAGGTTCGGGATGATCCAGTCATAGCTGATGTCGGCGTCTTCCTCAAGGAACTCGTTCCACTTGACAGCGATACCCGTGTCAGTCTTGTCGCCCGTGGTAAGCAGAAGCTGACCTGCTGCACGACGAATAGCGGTCGCTGCCGCAGTCGGGTCGCTAGTGGTGTTCTTAATCATTGCCGCTTCTGCCATAAACCGGTCGATAGGGCTGTCGCCTACCTGAACCGGAATAGAATCAACTTGATCTTCATGGTAATGGTCATCAGTCGGCTCAGGAGCGCCGTCGTCGTCCTGCGGAAGAAGATCGACAGGGTCGATCTCGGTAAGAGCAGACATCAAGCTGCCTTCCAGACCAGCCGCAACAAGGTCAGAAACATCCTTGTGCTCGCCTGGCTGAAACACCTTGACCTTGCAGTCACGGTCCCAAAGCTGCTGACGGACCTCGACAGCATGA
>Ga0222719_10003828_pt1 | contig 13287 bp, 10 predicted proteins | sample C33_34DmetaG_FD_165039 | JGI IMG/M metagenome (GOLD analysis project Ga0222719, IMG submission 165039) | Estuarine water microbial communities from San Francisco Bay, California, United States - C33_34D | ecosystem: Environmental > Aquatic > Marine > Unclassified | place: USA: California...
GTGCACGCGGCAGAGGGTTACTTGCTCAATCTCATTCGCAAAGGGTTTCGCGTTGCGGTCTGCGAACAGCTGGAAAATCCAAAAGAGGCAAAGAAACGCGGGGCTAAATCCGTTGTGAAACGGGGCGTGGTTCGGTTGGTCACCCCAGGGACCTTGACCGAAGACACGCTACTGCAGCCGCGACAAAGTAATTTTCTGGCCACGTTTGTTCAGGTGCGCAACCAAAGCTGTCTTGCTTGGGTGGATATTTCGACCGGAGATATGCGCTATAGTCCCTGCCCGCCCGTGCGATTGGGGCCAGAGCTGGCCCGGCTTGCCCCAGCTGAGGTGCTTGTGGCTGAGGGGGCGCTGGATGAAACTCTGGAAATCATAAATGAGGCCGGTGCGGCCGCGACCGAATTGCCACAGGAGGTTTTTGACAGCACCGCCGGCGTGGAGAAAATTTGCAAAGCCTATGGTGTTGGAGACCTGAGCGGTCTTGGAGAGTTCAGCCGTGCCGATGTCGCCGCCGTTTCTGGGCTTATTGAATATCTCTCCACCACCCAAAAAGGCCAACTCCCACTTCTACGCCGACCCGTTTGTGAAGCGCGGGATGATTTTGTTGCAATTGATGCCGCAACCCGAAAAAATCTTGAACTGACCCAAACGCTGGCAGGGGAAAGATCTGGCTCTTTGCTGTCGGTTGTGGATCGCTCTGTGACCGCTGCCGGAGCGCGGCTTTTGTCTCGCCGCATTACGACACCCTCTCAACGCCTAGCAACCATCGAAGAGCGCGCATCGGCGGTAGAGTTTTTCTGTGGCCAAAGCACTTTGCGCGGCGCGGTGCGCACCGCTTTGAAGCAATTGCCCGATGTTGAACGCGCCTTGGGGCGTGTGGCGCTTGAGCGCAGTGGTCCAAGAGATTTGCTGGCGCTTGGGAATGGCATCGCCCAAGCCGCGCAAGTGCATGCCCTTTTGGCAGAGCAAGAGTTACCGCCACTCCTGAAGAATGCGGCAGATGATCTGAAAGGGTTTGAGGCCCTGTCCGATGAATTGGATCGCGCCCTGGTCGCCGAACCGCCCCTTCTGGCGCGAGGTGGTGGGTTTGTCGCCACTGGCTATTCGGCAGAGCTGGATGAGATGACGGCCCTGCGCGACGAAGCGCGGTCTGTGATTGCTAGGATGCAAGCCGATTATGCCGGCCAGTCTGAGATTTCCTCCCTGAAAATTAAGCACAATAATGTGCTGGGATATTTCATTGAAACCACCGCCACCCATTCCCAGCGCATGATGACGGCACCTTTGAGTGATGTTTTCATTCACCGACAAACCACCGCCAATGCGGTCCGCTTTACGACGGTCGAACTGGGTGAGCTGGAAACCAAAATCCTAAATGCTGCCGGCCGCGCCACAGGGTTAGAGCTTGAAGTTTTTGCCGGTCTCTGCGCTCAGGTGTTAGATCATGCCGCCGCACTACAGGCTTTGGCGGTCTCGATTGCAGAGATTGACGTCGCTGCCGCTCTTTCCGAGTTGGCCATGGCAGAGGGTTGGGTCCGCCCGGTGCTGAATGACAGCCGCGACTTTATAATTGAGCAAGGCCGCCATCCAGTGGTCGAAGCGGCAATCAAAGCGCAGGCGGAAACTGTTTTTGTCGCCAATGATTGCCAATTGACCAGCACAAACGACATGATTTGGCTGCTCACCGGGCCAAATATGGCCGGTAAATCAACGTTTTTACGTCAGAATGCTTTGATTGCCCTTTTGGCACAGGCCGGATCTTTTGTGCCGGCGGCTCGGGCTGAAATTGGCATTGTTTCACAGATTTTTAGCCGGGTTGGTGCGGCCGATGATTTGGCCCGCGGGCGATCGACTTTTATGGTGGAGATGGTTGAGACCGCCGCAATTTTGAACCAAGCAGATGATCGTGCTTTGGTTATTCTGGATGAAATTGGCCGCGGAACCTCGACCTATGACGGGCTATCCATCGCTTGGGCCACTCTGGAGCATTTGCATGATGTCAACCGATGCCGCGCATTATTTGCCACTCATTACCATGAGCTCACCCAGCTCACCGCGAAACTGACCCATGTGGACAATGCCACCGTCACTGTGCGGGAGTATCAGGGAGATGTGGTGTTCTTACATGAGGTGAAGAAAGGCGCAGCAGATCGGTCCTATGGGGTGCAAGTGGCCAAACTGGCCGGCCTGCCGCAATCGGTTTTGGAGCGGGCAAAGGTGGTTCTTGAGGCTTTGGAGCGGGGCGAGCGCGAGGGGCATAGCAAGCAAAAAGCCCTCATCGACGATTTGCCGCTGTTTTCCGCGGTGGCGATGTCGGCACCTGCGCCCTCAGCCCAGTCGGAGCTTGAAGAGGTCTTGAATGGGGTCCAGCCAGATAGTTTGAGCCCCAAAGAGGCGCTGGATCTCATTTATGAGCTGAAGTCGAAACTCAAGACATAAAAGGCGGCCCTTGAGCCGCCCTTGTCGCAGATATCGCTTTTTAGCCTCAGCCTGGAGTTGAAGAAACGCCCACTTGCGCAGGGCGCAAAAGGCGATCATGCAACATGAATCCTTCGGTCATCACCTGAATGATGTCCCCTGCTTTTGTGCCAGGAACAGGCGCTTCAAACATGGCTTCATGATTTTGTGGGTCAAAACGTTCGCCAATTTCTGGCGAAATGGGTTCGATGCCATGTTTTTTGAAAACATTGACCACTTCGCGCATGGTGAGCTCAACGCCCTCGATCAAAGCAGCTGAGACTTCGCGCTGGTCATCCGTCGCGGCCTCCAGGCCACGCTTGAGGTTGTCATAGACCGGCAGTAGATCACGGGCGAGCTTCGAGCCGCCATAATTTTCAGCCTCTCTACGATCACGATCACCGCGTTTCCGAGCGTTTTCCGCATCCGCGAGGGCGCGCATCCACTTGTCTTTGAGATCATCGCGTTCGGCGCGCAGAGCATCAAGCTCTAGCTCTTCTTCGGTGTATTCTTCCTCACCATATTCTTCTTCTTCGGCAAGACTGACGTCCTGGAGAAACTCGTCTTCATGTTCTTTTGCCATCTGGACCTAACCTCGATCAGATAAAACCCGCCCGACCATTTGAGCGGTATAATTCACGATTGGCACGATCCTACCATAATTCAGACGCGTGGGTCCGATTACGCCAATAGCGCCAACCACCTTTTGGTCAGCGTTCATATAGGGAGAAACCACCAAAGAGGAACCCGAAAGTGAAAATAGTTTGTTCTCAGAGCCAATAAAAATGCGAACACCCTCACCTTCATCGGTTAATTGCAGGAATTCCGCTATATCTCGCTTGCGTTCAAGGTCATCAAAGAGCACTCGAACCCGCTCTAAGTCCTCAGCTGTTCCAGCATTCTCAAGGAGATTCGATCTGCCGCGGACAATTAATCGCTCATTGTCACCGCCAGCATCCTGCATGACGGCCACGCCAGCCTCAACCAAGCCGGTTGTCAAAACATCCAATTCCGAGCGGTGTTTTTTGATCTCTGTGACAATGGTGGATTTTAACTCTTGCAATGTCCGGCCCTGACCGATGACATTTAGAAAGTTTACGGCCTCTCGCATTTGACTCGGGGTTTGACCCAAAGGCGGTCGAAATACCCGGTTTTCAACCTCGCCATTGGCAAAAACCAAAACCACAAGCGCCCGGTCGGTCGCCAAGGAAACAAATTCAATATGTTTTATGGGCGATGACTTTTTGGGCGCCAGAACCAAAGATGCTCCGCGGGTAAGTCCGGAAAGGGTGCTGGACATACGGTCAAGCATGCCTGTGATGCTGTCGTTTTCATCCATTGTTGCGGAAATTTTACGCTGGGCGGCCTCATCGGGCTCCCCAACCTCCAAAATACCATCGACAAACATTCGCAGACCAAGCTCCGTGGGCTGTCGGCCGGCAGAGGTGTGCGGGCTGTCAAGCAGGCCAAGAAGCTCTAAGTCTTTCATGACATTGCGAATGGTGGCGGCGCTCACGGGTTGTGTCATGTGTTGGGTTAACGTGTTGCTGCCCATCGGTTCCCCGGAAGACAGGTAGCTTTCCACAACCCGTTGAAACACTTCACGGCTCCGGGCATCCATTTCTGAAAATAACTCTGTAGACGAATCCATTCACCTAAGCCTTGCTATTTGGGGTCCGCTTCGCATATTCGCGCATGAACACAGAGAGGACAAGCGATGCGACCATCCAATCGAGAATTAAATCAAATGCGTGACATTGTGATTGAAACAGATGTCACCCGTCATGCCGAGGGATCTTGTTTGATCAAGATTGGCGATACGCATGTGCTTTGCACAGCCAGTTTGGAAGAGCGCGTGCCTCCTTTTCTGCGGAACTCAGGATTGGGTTGGGTAACAGCAGAATATGGGATGCTGCCCCGCGCCACCCATACGCGCATGCGCCGGGAGGCCAAAAACGGTCAATCGGGGCGCACTCAAGAGATTCAACGTCTCATCGGGCGGAGTTTGCGCGCCGGTGTGGATCGGGTGGCTCTGGGTGAGCGGCAAATCAGTATCGATTGCGATGTGATCCAAGCAGATGGCGGGACGCGTTGCGCCGCAATCACAGGCGGTTGGGTGGCGCTTAAGCTCGCTGTGCAAAAGCTCATGAAAGCTGGAGATATTATCAGCGATCCGCTTGTGGATCCCGTGGCTGCGGTGAGCTGTGGAATCTATGCGGGCCAAGCGGTTTTGGATCTGGACTACCCGGAGGACAGTGAGGCTGGGGTTGATGGCAATTTCGTGATGTTGGGATCGGGCAAATTGGTTGAAGTCCAGATGTCGGCAGAGGGCTCAACATTCTCTCGTGATCAAATGGGACAGCTGATTGATCTGGCCGAGGCGGGCGTGTCGCAATTGGTGGCTGCGCAATTGGCGGCCGTTGGCTGATGCGCGTGCTCACCGAACCTAAGATCGTTCTTGCCAGTCACAATAAGGGCAAGTTGCGCGAAATTCAGGCTCTTTTGGCTCCCTTTGGCATCGCATGTGTGAGTGCCGGGGAGCTGGGCCTGGAAGAACCGGTGGAAACTGAGACCAGTTTTGCTGGAAATGCGCGCCTGAAAGCACATTTTGCAGCGCAGGCGGCCGGTCTGCCGGCTCTGTCTGACGATAGTGGAATTTGTGTTGATGGGCTGGATGGCGCACCCGGGGTTTATACGGCCGATTGGGCGGAAACCCCCAGTGGTCGCGATTTCACAATGGCGATGACGCGGGTTTGGGATGAGCTGGAAGCAGCAAATGCACCCTTCCCGCGCCATGCGCAGTTTAATTGTACATTATGTTTAGCATGGCCAGATGGTCACGATGAGATTTTCACCGGCATTGCGCCCGGTCAAGTGGTTTGGCCAATGCGCGGTATGCATGGATTTGGCTTTGATCCTATGTTTCAACCCGATGGGTTTGATCGAACATTTGCTGAGATGCTCCCCGAAGAAAAGCACCCCCTAAGCCATCGGGCAGATGCCTTTAACAAGTTGGTGTCTGGCTGTCTGACGTGATGGAAGATTGGCGCCACGGCGGGTTTGGCCTTTATATCCATTGGCCATTTTGTGAAGCGAAGTGTCCTTATTGTGACTTCAATTCCTATGTCAGCGCCACGGTTGACACTGAAATGTGGGAACACGCCTTATTAAGGGAATTGGATCGCCACGCGGCCCTCACCCAAGACCGCGTATTAAATTCAATTTTTTTCGGGGGCGGCACCCCAAGTCTGATGCCACCCAATATGGTGGGGCGTTTAATTGATCGCGCGCGGGGGCATTGGCCCTTCGCGAATGATATTGAAATCACGCTTGAGGCCAATCCATCCTCTGTTGAAGCATCACGCTTCGCGGATTTCCGTAAGGCTGGAGTGAACCGGATTTCCATGGGAATTCAGGCGTTGAACGATCCAGACCTAAAGCGCCTTGGCCGTTTGCATTCAGTGGCGGAGGCGCGGTCCGCCCTCACGGTTGCGAAGACTTATTTTGAACGGGTCAGCTTTGATTTGATCTATGCAAGGCAGGACCAAACGCTTGAAGCTTGGCAAAGAGAGCTGACCGAAGCCATTGGAATGAGCGCGGGGCACCTGTCTTTGTATCAACTCACGATCGAACCGGGGACGGCCTTTGGTTTTCGAGCAAAAGCGGGCAAATTGGCGGGATTGCCCGATGAAGACTTGAGCGCGGATATGTTCGATGCAACCAATGAGATCTGCGCTGCGGCAGGCTTACACGCCTATGAGGTATCCAATTATTCACACAAGCTATTGGAATCAAAGCATAATATTATATATTGGCGTGGGGGTGACTATATCGGAATTGGGCCCGGAGCCCATGGGCGCCTAACCTTGGCAGGAAGGCGTCACGCCACACAAACAGCATTGGCGCCGCCGGCCTGGTTGGAGCGGGTGGCAAAACTGAACAGTGGGACCAGTCGTCAGGAGGTTTTAACCCCACAAGATCATGCAAATGAATTAATCATGATGGGATTGCGGGTGTCAGATGGGATTTCGCGCACGCGCATTGAGGGCATCGCCGACACTCAGCTGAAAATCCCAGATCACTTGCTTGATTTGGGTCTACTGGAACTTTCAAACGATCGGCTGCGCGCCACAAAAACCGGCCGCCCGCTGCTCAATCAGCTGGTCCAGGCTTTGATGTATTAAAGCCCGGCTAAGTGACGACAAAGCTCATCAAGCTGCTCTAGGTTTTTGTAACGAACAGTGATCGAGCCGCCCTCTTGTCCGGGATTATGTGTAATCGAAACCGCCATTTTAAGCGCTGCGGAAAGGTCGCCCTCAAGCGCACGTGTGTCTGCGTCTTTGACGGATTTTGACACGCGCTCTTTGCCGGAGGTTTTGGGCTCTTTCACCAGTTTCTCAGTCTGGCGGACAGATAACCCCCGCGCCACAACAACACGCGCCAGATCAGAGGCGTTGGGCGCCGTAATCAGAGCACGGGCGTGACCACTTGAAAGGCTACCATTGACGACAAGGGATTGAACATCTTCCGGTAGTGCCAGAAGGCGAAGTACATTTGCAATATGCGGGCGCGATTTTCCAAGCGCCTCGGCCATCTGCTCTTGCGTATGGCCAAACTTATCCATGAGCTGTCGATAACCGATTGCCTCTTCAATTGGATTTAGGTCTGCGCGTTGGATATTCTCGATGATGGCGATTTCAAGCACATCCTGGTCAGAAAATTCCCGCACCACAACAGGCAATTCATGCAGCTGGGCAAGTTGAGAAGCGCGCCAGCGTCGTTCACCCGCGACAATTTCATACTCTCCAGTTTTGCCTGGATGGGCGCGCACGACCAGGGGCTGAATAATGCCCTTAGAACGAATGGACCCTGCTAGGTCATTTAGATCGTCAACGTCGAAATGCCGGCGCGGTTGATCCGGGTTGGGATGTATATTTTCGATTGGCACAAGCATATCATTGCGCCGATCAGACCCTATTGGACCCGAGTCACCAACGGCGGGGTCAATATCTGCCATAAGAGCGGATAGGCCTCGGCCGAGACCTCTTTGGCGTTTGGGTGTATTGGCCATGGTGTGTCCTAACTCTTTATCATCTTCGTGCCAAAATCTCTTGAGCGAGGGCGCGATAGGCCTCCGCCCCTTTGGAACGGCTATCATAACTTAAAACAGGCATCGCAAAAGACGGCGCCTCGCTTATTCGTACATTGCGGGGAATGACTGTTTTAAAGACCAGTTCGCCCAGATTTTCCCGCGCGTCCTCTTCGACCTGCAGGGACAAGCGATTGCGCGCGTCATACATTGTGAGCACCACGCCCTCGATTCTGAGGTCGGGATTGCCTAGATCTCGAACCTCTCGCACGGACATCAGTAGCTGTGACAGCCCCTCCAGTGCAAAAAATTCACTTTGCAAAGGAATAATGAGCGCATGAGCCGCTATCAGCGCGTTCACAGTTAGAACATTGAGCGATGGGGGGCAGTCCAACAATACATAATCATATTTTGAAAGGTCTGAGTTGCCGAAAACCTTACGCAGCTTTTCACTTCGGTTCTTTGCACTGGCCAGCTCAATATCTGCAGAGCTGAGATCCGTTGTTGATGGGACAAGATCGATATTTTCAATATCTGTTTTTTGTATAAATCGGGGCTCAACGTGAGTGCCGATCAGAACATCATAAGTGGTAAATTCGCGCGCATCAGCGTGGGAGCCAAGCCCCGTTGACGCGTTTCCCTGAGGATCAAGATCCATAACCAGCACTTTAAAGCCGGCTTCTGCGATTGCAGCTGCCAAATTTAGGGTTGTAGTTGTCTTCCCGACCCCACCCTTTTGGTTCGCGATGGCGAAAATTTTTGGTTTAATCTGCAACACGTCGAATATTCCTGATTTTCAACACCGCGGCATTGCTGTCTGTCTGGCTCTGTACGATGTCATGTTCAAATGACCATGATTTTTGCGCCGCCGCAAGTTCATCCTGATAGGTTTGTCCCTTCATGAACAAACACACACCGTCCTTTTCCACGAGAGTTTCGGCATATTCTAGCAAACTAGGCAGAGGTGCGAGCGCCCGCGCCGAGAGGGTGGCCGCCGGAGCTATCGTTAAGGATTCAATTCTTGAGCTGTGGATTTCACAGTTAAGCTCTAGAAGCGCGGCTGCTTGACGGAGGAATGTGGCTTTTCTCATATCGCTTTCGACCAAGGCGACACAAGTGGATGGGGAGATCTCTTTCAAGCAAATCGCCACAACGATACCGGGAAAACCCCCGCCGCTGCCAATATCAATCCAATAGTCTGACAGCTTTGCCAATGCGATAATTTGTGCCGAATCTTCAATGTGACGGCTCCAGATGTTCGGAATGCTGCCCTTAGCGATCAGATTGATCACCGGATTCCACTTTTCAACCAACGCAACAAAATCGTTGAGCTGCGCCTCTGTTTCACGTGAAACATTCAGACTGGCGAGTGTTTCTTGCTGCTTCATCCGGTATTTTTCAGACTTTGGGATTTAATACTCAATAATACGGCGGTCAAAGCCGCCGGCGTTACCCCTTCAATATTTTTAGCGGCGCCAAGTGACGCCGGACGCGCTGCACTTAATTTTGCAATCATCTCAGAAGACAAACCAGCAACGCCCGCATAATGAAAACCGTTTGGAATCTTAACGCTTAGGTCCCGAGCCAATGCCTCGATATCGCGGCCCTGGCGTTCAATATAAGTAACATAGAGCGCTTCTCGCGCAGCCTGATCCAGGGACTCTGTGTCAAACTCAGCTAGCTTTGGGGTCAAATCAGCGAGATTGGCAATGGTGACACCGGGGATAGAGAGCAGCTCATGTCCATTGCGACGACGCCCATCTAAACCAAGGTCGATTCCCACCCGTCGCGCCTGGTTGGGTGACACTGACATTGATGACAGCAGCGAGCGACATTGATCTAGACGCTTCATCTTCTCTTGATACACGCCGTACCTGTGACCAGATACCAGCCCAGAGGTGTGTCCTTGCTCGGTCAACCGCTGATCAGCATTATCCGCACGGAGTTTCAATCGAAATTCAGCCCTTGAAGTAAACATTCTATACGGCTCGGTTGCTCCCCGTGTTGTCAAATCATCGATCATAACCCCAATATAGCTGGTGCTACGATCAAATGTGATGGGACACACGCCCTTAAGCCGTTTCGCAACGCCGATTGCCGCAACCAGTCCCTGAGCTGCAGCCTCCTCATACCCTGTCGTGCCGTTAATTTGCCCAGCCAAGAACAAGCCGCCCATCAAGTTTGATTCCAAATCACTTGATAAACCCTGAGGATTAAGAAAATCATATTCAATGGCATATCCTGGCTGTTGAATTTCTACATTCTCCAAGCCCTGGATCGACCGAACATAGGCCTCTTGCACGTCCTCGGGCAATGATGTCGAAATACCATTTGGATAGACGCAGTTTGTCGTTAACCCCTCTGGCTCCAAAAACACCTGGTGGCTAGATTTATCAGCAAAACGGGTTATTTTGTCTTCGATTGAAGGGCAATACCGCGGCCCAACGCCTTCGATGTGCCCCCCATACATTGCCGACTTTCCAATGTTCTCCCGAATAATGTCGTGAGTATGGCCATTGGTGTGAGTAATGCCGCAGCTGACCTGCTGAACAGCAGGTCCTTTTGATAAGAATGACAACATCACCGGATCACAATCGGCCGGCTGAAGCTCGAGCTGGCTCCAATCAATGGTGTCACCGTTCAACCGGGGCGGCGTGCCAGTTTTCAACCGGCCAAATACAGCGCCCAAAGATTCCATCTGCAATGAAAGCTCGTCTGCAGCCTTCTCTCCCATGCGACCCGCGGAAACCCTTTTATCGCCAATATGGATTGTCCCCCGCATGAAGGTTCCAGCGGTCAGGATAACCGAGCGGGCGCGAACTTCCGAGCCATCCGCCAAACGAACACCCGTGACAGAACCGGCATTTGACATCAAAGCCGCCGCTTCCCCCTCGATCAATGTGTAATCTTGCTGAGCAAGCAGGGCCTGAATTGCCTTTAAATACAGCTGCCGATCCGACTGTGTCCGCGGTCCCTGCACCGCGGGCCCCTTGCTTCGGTTCAGAAGGCGGAATTGAATGCCCGAAAGATCGGCTGCCCTGCCCATAATTCCATCCAGAGCATCAATCTCACGCACCAAATGGCCCTTACCCAAGCCACCAATCGCTGGGTTGCATGACATCACGCCGACCTTGTTTTTGTCCAAAGTTACAAGAGCGGCATTCAATCCATACCGGCAGGCCGCATGAAGCGCCTCGCATCCGGCATGTCCGCCGCCTACAACCACAACATCAAAATGTTTCACGTGAAACAAGCCCCCTACTTCCCCAAGCAAAAGCTTGAGAAGATTTCATCCAATACAGATTCTATATCAATCCGACCAAAAACGAAATCCAATTCACTAAGCGCGAAATACAGCTCTTGGCTAGCCAATTCAAAGGGCAATGGGTCGGCATGAGTCAACTCCAATACCCGCCCAAGAAAGGATTCCGCCGCACGCAAACCCGTGATTTGACGTTCTCGAATAGCCACCACATCTTGCGGTGTTTTAACAATTAACCGTTCAGCAATAAGGCTCAGTAATTCTGATACACCTTCCCCGGTTTTTCCCGACACTGTACCAACATCAGAGCTTCGCTCATCTCCCTTATTCAGCCGAACAATATCTCCATCACGCAGAGCAATAGGGAGAGGCTCCCCCACCTCTTCAACCAAGAACACACGAATATCAGCGGCGGCTGCCATCTCATATGCCTTTGAAATTCCTAAGTTTTCAATCTCATCCTCTGACTCGCGTAAACCCGCTGTATCTAAGAAACTCACAGCCAGCCCTTGCAAATCAACCCGGCACTCGATCACATCTCGCGTCGTTCCCGCCACATCAGAGGTAATTGCAGCTTGCCGTCCCACAATGGCATTCAACAGAGTGGATTTACCAACATTGGGCGCGCCGATTATCGCAACCGTAAAACCGGTACGAATTTTTGACGCCATCATAGACCGCTCCAATATTGCAGCGATCGACGCACGCGTCTCCTCAACCAGGCTGATAACCTCGACAGAAAGATCATCCGGAATTTCCTCATCCGAAAAATCAATACTAGCCTCCAGCAGCGCTGCCGCACGCAACAACTTGCCCCGCCACATCTCCCCGGCGTCCCCGAAACGACCATCCAATACACGAATGGCTTGCTGGCGTTGCGATTCGGTTTCAGCATCAATGAGATCTGACAAGGCCTCGACCTGATTAAGATCTAATTGGCCGTTTTCGAGCGCACGGCGGGTAAATTCACCCGGTTCTGCAAGCCGGCATCCCTCTTGTTCCGACAGTTCCGACAGCAACTTGGCCACAGTGGCCAGGCCCCCATGGACCTGAAACTCTACAACACGCTCGCCCGTAAAGCTTGCACCTTGCTCGAAACATAGCACAAGTGCCTGATCAATAAGCGCCCCATCGCGTCCCCGAACCGCCCGCAGGCCGGTCCGACCAACCGCCGGCAATTTGCATAATATTCTTGCTATATCAAATGCTTGAGGTCCAGATAAACGGATAACAGAGACCCCTGCCCGACCCGTTGCCGTCGCCTGCGCAAAAATACTGTCCATTCGCTACACTTAGGTGTTCATGGAATCGAAGAATTCAGAATTGGATTTGGTCTGCTTCAATTTCGAGATCAAGAATTCTATCGCATCAGTCGTCCCCATCGGATTCAAGATCCGGCGCAAGACATAGGTTTTTTGCAGATCGACTTTATCCACCAGCAGATCTTCCTTACGCGTTCCTGATTTCAAAACGTCCATTGCTGGGAAAACGCGTTTGTCGGCAACTTTCCGGTCCAAGACGATTTCCGAGTTACCAGTGCCTTTAAATTCTTCGAAAATAACCTCATCCATGCGGCTGCCTGTATCAATCAAAGCGGTCGCAATAATAGTCAAAGAGCCGCCTTCTTCAATATTTCGTGCTGCGCCAAAAAAGCGTTTTGGCCGCTGCAAGGCATTCGCATCCACACCACCGGTCAATACCTTACCGGAGGACGGCACCACCGTATTAAATGCCCGACCCAATCGAGTGATCGAATCAAGCAAAATGACCACGTCACGTTTGTGCTCAACCAAACGTTTCGCTTTTTCAATCACCATTTCGGACACAGCAACGTGACGCGTCGCGGGTTCATCAAAGGTCGAGCTCACAACCTCACCCTTCACAGACCGCTGCATATCGGTAACCTCTTCCGGCCGCTCATCAATCAACAAAACGATCAAATAACATTCCGGATGGTTTCTTTCGATAGAATTGGCAATGTTTTGAAGTAAAACGGTTTTACCCGTCCGTGGCGGTGCAACGATCAAAGATCTTTGACCCTTACCAATCGGGGCAACCAAATCAATAATCCGCGCCGAGCGATCCTTCGTCGTGGGATCCTCAAGCTCCATTTTCAACCGCTCATCTGGATAAAGCGGCGTCAGATTTTCAAATGCCACCTTATGACGTGCGCGCTCTGGGTTCTCAAAATTGATCTTCTCAACCTTGGTCATACCAAAATAGCGTTCTGTATCCTCTGGCGCCTTAATGATCCCCTCAATGGTATCTCCGGTCCGCAGAGAGAATTGCCGGATCATTTCTGGAGAAACATAAATATCATCTGGGCCTGGCAAATAATTTGCTTCTGGAGACCGCAGAAACCCAAAGCCGTCTTGAAGCACTTCCAAAACCCCATCTCCAGAGATTTCCGCTCCATCTTCAGCGCGCTCTTTCAAAATTGAGAACATCATATCGCCCTTACGCATGGTCGACGCGTTCTCAA